>TARA_R110002050_G_scaffold56512_3_pt1 | contig 153265 bp, 137 predicted proteins | sample TARA_R110002050 | Tara Oceans TARA_R110002050 (sample SAMEA4396988) | marine metagenome | biome: Polar Biome; feature: [DCM] deep chlorophyll maximum layer (ENVO:01000326); material: water (ENVO:00002006), including particulate matter (ENVO:01000060) such as... | depth 25 m
GCTAACCTCTCGTCTTGATTGAAGCTTTTATTTAGGTTTTTCTAACATTATGTCAAATAGACTTTCAACAATATAACCAGTAAGGTTTTTATTTATCTTTTTTTCTTGATAAAAAAAGAAACAAAAAAATCAAGGCTTACAGATAATTTTAGAAACAATGTACGGCTCAGTCGCTATATTCTAGAAAGCATTCTAACTCTTAAGACTACTTTGAACCTATTGAAACGTTATGCTGGTCAACAAACTGTATTGCGAGCCCTCTAGAATATGGCCGCTCCCCTCACCTATTGTTTAGCTAGAATTCTCTTAGGCCACAAAAAATGAGCTATTCTTTTTTTTCGTCATCTTTTTCATCTAAAAGTACAGATGTACTAGAACCTCTTAATCTACTCTGAATCAAGAACCTATTTTTGTTAACCTTCCTCTTAATTCGTTGGTAGGATTTTAAATTTTTCTTCTTGTACCTAAAGAACTTTAAATCGACATATAGCATTCTCTCCCAAATAATATCTTTTTCATCGTCTTTAAGAAATAATTCTAAAGCACTTGTGTCGTTTCTTTTGAAACTATAGAAATGGGCTATACAGTATCTCGTAGTTTCTGAAAGTCCATTCTCGGTAAGAAGTAATTCTTCGAAGTAGTTAAAACATTCTTCATTAGAAATATGTTTTGAAGAAAATAATTTTTCAAAAAATGCTCTAAAACTTAAAATTACATCAATTGAAGTTGCAGCCGCCGCAACACTTTTTCCTTCTTTTCCTTCTTTAAGGAATAACATACAAAATTTATCAAATTCGTAAACCATCCTTTTAACAATTTCCAATCTACTTTTAATAGAAATTGAATGATTAGCCTGTAGGCATTTAGATAATAATTGTAAATAAGTATAAGAATCTTTAAATTCTAACGGAATTACTTTCTTACTAGAATCCAATAAAAAGATATCTCTTTTCGGGTTCTTACCACAGTAGAAAACGATTACATTTTCCCACCATTCATCAAAAAAATTATCTTTTAAATTTGACTCGGTTATTTCATCAATATGAATACTTACAAAATACTCTTGAAAAAGATGATTGAAAAAGAAGAATTCATCATTTTGCTCGTCGTAATTAAAAACACCTTTTTTAAGTTTTAAGTGTGCTACGAATTTGTCAACATCATCCAATTCTTCATAATTAAACTCCTTTCTCAGTTGCTTTAATTTTGAAACAAGTTCCATAGTTGGAATTTCATTTATTCCTTCTTTGTGCATTTCGTATGCGATAAAGCCTAGGATGATTTTAGTTTGCTCATATTTATACTGCTGTGAGATTCCCTTATTACTATCCCATCTATCTAAGTATGTATCAACAAACTTGTTGTACAATTCTGTGACATTGGCTGGTAGTTCCTCTAAGTCAATCAAACCATCGCGATAAAGGATAGCCATCAAAGTTAAAGCTAATGGTGTCCTGAGAATAGTGGAGTCCAACATTGAGTCCTTTATGGCGTTGGTAAAAGCCAAAGATTTAACCTTGTTATTGGGTATAATCTTATTGACAAGCTTTAGAGCTTGCCCCAAATTAAAAGGCAACAATTCTGTTTTTTCGAAATCACTCAGAACATTATTAATATCAAGTGTTTCTGTATTTTTAACTGCAATTACAACTTGTTTGGTTTTATTTTCCTCTTTGTTGGTGTAATCGTCAAGCGTATTAAAAATATTCAATTTCACCTCCTCGTTAGCGATATCATCAATCGAATCGAATAACAATATAGAACCTTCAAAGTCTACGTTACTATAAATTTCTCCATCCGTAAATTCGGCAAATTGCTTTTTGATTAACTCATCAACTTCAAATTTCCCATTGGAATACGTTTTAACTATGTCAGTAGCTTCAAAAAAGAAAACAGCAAGGTTACGTTTATCATATTTCAGCGCCTTTATACCAACCCTTTTTAATAGCAATGTCTTGCCACTTGTTGCTATACCATGAACAATGAAATTTTTGTTCGATGTTAATATTTCTTGTGCACCATCAATTTCATCTTTACTTTTTGGGTTTACTTTTTTTGGTTCGTCCCCGTTGAATTTAACATATTCATCTATTTTTCTTAAATGTCTAGAAAATGTGGTCTGCACGTTGACAAAAATGTCATCGATTTCGTGGATTTTCAAATCAAAAAGCTGGTTAGTTCTCGAAATATCCGATAGTTTTTGGATTTGCTTAGCAGCAAAAACATTTATTACTGGCTCAATATTATCTAAAAATAGTTCCTTAATATTTGCATCGATTTCATTGGCAAGTCTCTGATAATCCCAAATTGTGATATTGGACATCTTCTGAGCGTCATAGGTGTTAGACAAAACTTCCCTAGCATTATCGGTAACAGAACCATTGATTACAATGAAAATTCTTGATATGGGTTCCTTTTTACCTTGGGTATTAAGATAAGGAACATTAAAAGCAAGCTCAATTTGTTGTGCAATTTCCCCGCCACTTACAAAGTCTCCCTGTCTTGCATTTTTATTCTTAACTATAACTCCATACCAATAGGTTTCATCGAAAGCAGCATCATGGAATGTAAATACTAAATCCTTACCATATTCTTTATTTCCGTGAGTAATTTCCACATTCTTGAAATTTTTTGAACGGAACAATTGTTTTAAATCTTCAAAAATTTCAGGTTCATTACAGTTTTTATTTATATAATGTAGCTTGTCCTTAACAGAGGCGAATTTTTTGTTTCTGGGAGTTCCCTTGGCCATAGTGTAAAATGATTATTTTCAACTTCAAATATAATTCAATAAAGGTTGTGAAAAAGTATACTGAGGAACCAAATGACTAACATTCAATTCATTCCACACGCATTACACTCCCCCTACTACTGTCGGCTCGCATAATAAGTGTACCATTACCTTTTGAAGGAACTTAGCTAAAACTAAAAAATCAATATTGTAGCGCCCTTAAGACGGCCTTATGAGCGTTAATTCTACCATGGCCTAATTCTTCATTCCAAGTTTTATTATCGAAACCATAAACCTTCTTGAATTTATAACCTTTAGGTTTGTCAGCAGTCTCTTCTAAAATATCTTGGACTTCATTGAATTTTAGGTTTGGCCTAACTGATAGAATGAGGGCAGCAACTCCTGCCGCGTTTGGACATGATGATGAAGTGCCATCAAATTTTGAAAAGTAATCACTGGAATCATAACCATATTTTCCAGTAACATCGGTCGTATAAATTTCAACACCTGGCGCAACAATATTTAATCCCTTACCATAATTACTGCCCCACCACTTATATTTGTCTTTTGACTTTTTCGATTTTCTTTTATCCCACCAATTTGAGGCTCCAATTGCAATTGAATTTCGATAGCTAGCTGGGAAGCTTATCTTTTTTTTGTCATCATTGCCAGCGGCAAAGAAAACAATGCATCCCATTCCACCTCTGCCTATTCTAATCGCTCGGTCAATGGCATCCTCTATGCGTTTAGATTTCAAAGTTGACCATGAGTTGCTTATAATGTCCGCATTATTATCTACTGCCCAATCAATACAACTTGCCAATTTTTTTGTGGTCGTTTTCCACTCAATACCATTAGTACCTACAAAACTATATCCGGCACGGATAGGTAGTATTTTGGAATTATATGCTATACCTCTAATGCCAATATTGTTGTTGCCAATAGCTCCAATAATTCCTGCACATGAAGTACCATGCCCATCAATCTTCGACTTAGCAGGCCCACCTTTAGAACCCAAATTAGTGGCATCATAACCAGGCGAAATTAAATTAGCTTTTATATCGGGGTGGTTTAAGTCTACTCCGTCATCAACGACTGCAATTATAACATTTCTGCCAGTAGAGATTTGCCAAGCCTCATCTACATCCATATCAGCATCTTTAACACCCTTTTTATAGGTTGCATTTTTTATGCCCCATTGATCCTTTAAGAAAGGATCATTTTGTTTGTCAATCAATAAAGTAAAATTTGGTTCTGCGTACTCAACTATTTCATTTTTATTTAACTCAGTTAAAACTTTTAGTATTTCTTCCACGGAGGTTTCGAAGAATTCTAAATAAAAAATAGATGAATCAGTAGAATCTTCTTCAACTGAATTTTTATAATCAAGGTTCAAATCAGAAATCTTCTCACTTTTTTTCAATTTGACAATTATTTGATTATTGTTAATCATACGATAATCATCTTGCACAAGAACCAGTTCTTCCTTAACAATTAGTTCTTTTTTTTGCTCTAGAGCATTTATTATTTTGTTTCCTCTTTTCAAGATGTTCGAAGAAAGTAGTCCACTGCCGGAAATGGAATCAAATTTTACTATTGCATTTGCGGTTGAATCATTAAGTTCAAGAATATCCAGATACCTATCACTCAAAAAATTTGAAATTATTGTTGTGTCAACTTTGTATTCTAAATACTTTTCGAATAAAGCAGGATAAAAAATAATTGTATCATTTTCTGAATTGATGTAGCTATACTCCTTCGCAAAGGTTATTGTTTGCGAGAATATAGTATTGCAAGAAAAAATTGAAATCAATATTATTATTAATCTTTTCATATGTACACTTAGTTTAACGGTAGAGTAAGTCCAGGGATAACGAAAGTGAAGAATAAAGCAGGTTTTCTTTCGTAAGTCAACAATTCATTAAGGTCAGGTATATCATCAGCTGAATCCCCAGCCCCCAAGCCATTTTTTAACCCGGTTGGTGTCCGTAAAAAACCATAACCAACGCCAAATCTTATCCACTTTTTATAACTAATATTTGCATTGGCGAAAAAGTTTCCCAAATTATTATCAACTAATGCGAAACCCACACCAATCCCTGTAGAATATTCATTGGAATCACCCCAATTAGCAAAACTTAAATTGAGCATGAGTCCAGCACTAAAATTAAATTCATCTTGGGCACTTTCATTAATGATTCCTTCTTCAATTGAAAATTTCTTTCCCCCAGATGACTTATGTAAAAGAGCAGTTGGAACAAGTTCCAAGATAGGCCTACTGAATTTGGGATTTAGTGTTAATTCTGCTATAGTCTTTGTGTCCCTAACAGTGATTGTCGAATCTAGGCTAATAACCGAAATTTTTATTTTTTTTATTTTAGCGCCTACAGTTGTTTCAAAATTCTTGTAGTTTAATTTTGGAGAATTGTATGGCCTTACCAATTGAGTGGCTGATTTTCCTAATGTTTTGTAATACTCATCAAATAGTTGCATTGTAAATTTTTGGTCAGAATCTTCTGGATTGTAATTCCCATTATCAGCCTTTTTAATATTGGTTGAAAATTCTTCAATATATTTTTCTATGGTCTTACCGTTTTGAATTTTAAAAAGCTCATTTTTCTCTTTTAAGATTTTACTTGCATATCTAAAGCCCTCTTCGTCAGGATTATTTAGAGCATTATTTTTATTGACACGCTTATCAGCTTTAACCACTTCTTTTTTTATATCTTTTATATGCTGTTGAATATCCTTTATCTCTGCTATGTACTTTGCAATCCACTCTGGATCATTTTCGCTTGTCTCAGTACCCCCACCGACTAAAGGTTTTGATTCTGGGTTGATTTCTCCGGTTAGCAATGTCAATAAGTTGGTAATGTCAGGAACTTCCGGATTCTTAATTTCTATTTCTTCTTCTTTGATTTCATATTTATAAAGTGTCGGGAATGGATTTATTATACGGATAATAATTTTTTGGTTTTCTTTTAAAAACATTTCCTTTTCGGGTAGCACATCTTCATTATTATCTATTATTCCGGATAATCCAGAACCATGATAAATTTTTACAACTTGACTCGAACCAGAGGCACTAAAAATCAAAAAAATAATTAATAAAAAGCATCGAAGCATAACTTTGAATTTTTGGTTAGTAATTAATACTTGAAAATAGATTATAATTCTCTTGAACTAAATACCCATTAATAGGTATTTATAATTATGAATTGGGGGAAGTAAAATGTAGGTGTAAACTAATTGAGGAAATTAAATATACAAAAAATTAACAAGAATCCAATTACGGTTTTATGTAGTCAATTAAAAATTGTAGTAAAATACCATTCCACACACATTACACTCCCCTCCTGCCGTTAGTTAATAAGTGTTTATTCACAAGATTTCTATTGTTTTTAAAGGAGTTCACGAATCTCTTTTGAGATTATGTGGTTTCGCTATAAGCAACCTAATCTCAAAATTCGATTTCATTAACATTGCAGAAAAAACTTTTTAGACGCGAGAAAAAGTGATTGTCCATTGGGTAATCACTTTTTTGGCGAGATGAGGCGGTGGCAAAGAAAGTGTAGCACTAAATAGGTCTGCACATCAACTTATCGAAAATAACTGCTTCAGTTTCGCACTTATTTTCTCGTGTTTTACCAAAATTTTATGAGGCCAAATTTAACATCTAAATTCTAGTTTGCATAAAAAAGAATAAACATTATGTATTCAAAGAATTCTTATTTACAAACTCTAAGAACTTTGATTTGTATTGCTCAGACACTTTAATACGTTGCTTATTGATAATAATTTGGCTGCGTTCAATAACCTCAATATTATTTAAAGACACAATAAACGACCTGTGAACACGTAGAAATTGAGTTTCTGGAAGTTCTTCTTCTAGAGATTTTAAACTCATCAAGGTTAAAATGGGTTTCGGGTTATCCTTTAACCATATTTTGATATAATCTTTTAAGCCTTCAAAATACAATACATCTGCTAAATTAATACGTAATTGCTTGTATTCAGACTTTACGAAAAGGAAATCTTTCTCATCAGAAAGCATATTTTGTTGTTTGCCTTTTACCAATGAAAACCAAGTATTTGCTTTGTTGGCTGCTGTTAGAAACTCGGCATAATCAAAGGGTTTTAATAAGTAATCTAAGGCTTCTACTTTAAACCCTTCAAGTGCATATTGATCGAATGCTGTGGTAAAAATAACCCGAGTTTCTTTGGGTACCATTTTGGAAAAGGCAATCCCTGTTAAATCTGGCATTTGGATGTCTAAAAACAACAAGTCAACAGGTTCTGATTTAATAAACTCCATGGCTTCAATAGCACTACTACATTTTTTTTTAAGCACTAAAAAGGGTGTTTTTTCCACATAGCTTTCCACCAAATTCAAAGCCATAGGCTCATCGTCTACGATCACACAGGTAATTTTCAGACTACTCATTGATTACATTGTTTCTATTTCTAAATGTACAGAAAAATGATTATCCTTTGTATTTGTCTCAAATCGATGTTTATTTGGATACAGCAATTGTAAGCGCTTTTTTAGATTTTGAATTCCGATACCAGACCCACTTTTATCATCCGTTTTTTTAGGAAAATTATCATTTTTGATTGTAAACATAACCGTTTTTTCAAGACAAGTCATTTGTAGCTCTATGGTGCTTTCTTTACTTGCTGAAACACCATGCTTAAATGCATTTTCTATTAATGAAATAAATAACAAAGGTGCGATTTTAATACTTGTTTCTTCCGAAGGAAAACTATATCTCACTGTTGTCTTGTCGGATAAACGCAACTTCATTAAATCAATATACTTTTTCATAAAATCTATTTCTTTTGAAAGTGGCACCAACTCCATATTCGTTTCATATAGCATGTAACGCATTAGCTTACTTAAACTATGTATTGAGGTTTTTGCCTGTTCTGGCGATATATCTACTAATGCATAAATGTTGTTAAGCGAATTAAAAAAGAAATGTGGTTGTAATTGGTAGTGCAAATGTTGAAGCTCCGACTGTAGTTTAATATTTGCAGCTTCTTTACGTTTCGCTTCTGTTTTCACCCATCTTTTTGTGCTTTTTATGGCTATTGAAAACAGCAAAGGTGCCATATACGACAACATTTGTACATATATAATCATCTTAAAAGGCGGACCATTGTCATCTTCATTAGTTCGTTTTTTGATCAAATCAACAAATAAACGGTCCTCAATTTGCTCTTTTAAAATGATGAAAATTGCTATTATGAGTAGATTAATAAGTAGAAATAACAGCGTTTTTTTTGCAAATAAAAAGCGATCTACAAGAACAAAGTAATTTAGATAAAAAATGAGTGCATAAAAAAACAATGGAATCCAGAAATGCGCTATAATTCTATTAATGTCTTGCTCCTGGCCATAGGATAATATATAGGGCATACTAAACAATACAAGCCAAACAAGGATATGCGAAAAAAGGGTTACCGTATTCTTTTTATTATTCATAACGTAAAGCCGTAATAGGGTCTAAAGATGATGCTTTTCTAGCTGGATACCACCCAAAAAAGATTCCTGTTACAGCACAAACAGCAAAAGAAATGACTATGGAATACAAAGCAACACTTGTAGGCCAATTTAAGAATTTTTCGATAAAGACCGTCGCTCCAAGTCCTAAGATTACTCCTAAAATTCCACCTGTAATACTTATTAGAATAGCCTCTATTAAAAACTGCATCAAAATATCAGAACCCTTACCTCCTACTGCCATACGTAAACCAATTTCTTTAGTACGCTCTTTTACAGAAACATACATAATATTCATAATACCAATTCCTCCAATTAATAACGAAATACTAGCCACTGCCACTAACAGAATGGTAAGCATTTCGCTAGTAGAACTAAAGGTGGAAATTAATTCTTCCATAGAACGTACACTAAAATCATCCTCTTCACTGTCCTGTAATTTGTGTTGCGACCTTAGAATTTCTGTGACTTGTGTTACTGCTTCTGGTGCATCGGCTTCACTAACTGCAGAAGCCATAATTTGATTTAAATAATCGATAGCCAGAATACGTTTTTGTACTGTTGTAAATGGTGCAATAACAACATCATCCTGATCCTGACCAAAGGTGTTTTCGCCTTTTTCTTCTAATACGCCTATGACTTTAAACGGAATATTATTGAAACGAATCATTTGTCCGACAGGTTCTTGACCATTAGGAAACACATTATCAACTACTGTTTGTCCAATTAAAGCAACTTTTGAAGCCGATTTGACTTCAGCATCTGTAAACATACTTCCACTTTGTAAATCCACAACCTTTATGTTAAGATAATCTGGGTTTACACCATAAATAGTACTTGGCCAGTTGTTAGAACCATTAATAACCTGGCCACCACTATTTACAACTGGTGTACTATAACTTAACAATTCACTTTTTGCTTTTATAACTTCATAATCTTGAAGCGTTAATGTTTGTACATTTCCTCCACTTCCTCTTGCAGGACCTCTATCATCAGCACCAGGTCTAATAGTTATGATGTTAGAACCCATACTTGAAATGGTTTCTCTAATACTTGCTTTAGAGCCTTCACCTATAGCTAGCATAGCAATTACAGAAGCCACACCAATGATGATACCTAACATGGTAAGCAAGGTTCTCATTTTGTTAAGAACGATGGCCTTAAATGCGATTTTTAATAGATTTAATAGTCTCATAATTAATGGTCTTCTTTTGGTAATTTTGCTAATTCTGCGGAGGCAGATTGTACTTTTTGGTTCAGGTTATCTTGAATTATACTTCCATCTTTTAATACAATAGTTCTATTGCTAAAGGCTGCAATATCTGGTTCGTGAGTTACAAATATGATGGTTATACCTTGTTTGTTTAACTCTTGAAAAATAGACATGATTTCGTAGGCCGTTCTTGTGTCGAGATTTCCTGTAGCCTCATCTGCAAGAATCATAACTGGATTGTTTACCAATGATCTTGCAATAGCCACACGTTGTTGTTGACCTCCTGAAAGTTGGGAAGGTGTGTGATCCTTTCTGTCACTTAAACCAACCATTTCTATTGCTTTTATAGCTCTGTCCTTTCGCTCCTCTGAAGACACTTTACTATTATAGAACAAAGGTAATTCTACATTTTCTAAAGCTGTTGTTCGTGCCAATAAATTATAGGATTGAAAAATAAAACCTATTTTTTCGTTTCGTATAGTAGCTAGTTGGTTTCTACTTAAATCCTTCATTTTTACACCATCAATTTCATAAATTCCAGATGTTGGTTGATCTAAACATCCTAAAATATTCAATAAGGTACTTTTCCCAGAACCACTAGAGCCCATTATAGTAACAAATTCGCCTTCATTTATTGTAAAAGAGATCCCTCGTAAAGCGCGTACCGTTTCCGCTCCCATGATAAACTCACGAGTTAAATCTTTTATTTTTATGATTTCTTTACTCATGCTTGTTTACTTTTTTTTGTTGCTGCCTGGTCGTTGAGGCATAAATGGACTTTCGTTTGTTGTTTCTTTTGAAATTTCAGATTTACTAACACCTTTTAAACTATATACCAATTTTTCACCAGTAGTAACGCCACTTAATAGCTGCACGTTTACACCATCACTTGCACCTATTGTCACCGTTTTTGAAGTTATAGCTCCTTTGGTATCTAACACCCAAAGGGTTGTGTCGTTATTGCTGTTAAGGATATCGGTATTTGGTAAATTGTGTTGTGCATTATATTGCGCTAAGGTTTGAATGTTTGGTTTAAAATTAACAGCTTTAGCTTCAGCTGTTAAAACATCCTTAAGTTCTAACGTATAAATAGAAATGGTTGCTGTTAAGCCTGGGGTTAATTTTAAATCTGGATTACCAGCTTTAATAACCACCGTGTAGGTAACCACATTTGATGTTACTGTAGGATCCAATCGTACTTGCGTAACTACACCTTCAAAGGTTTCACCTATATATGCATCTACAGTAAAAGTAACACGTTGTCCTTCTTTTACCTGTCCAATATCGGCTTCATCAACATCTGCTTCAACCTGCATTTCTTTTAAATCTTGTGCGATTGTAAATAAGGTAGGTGTACTTAAACTTGCCGCAACCGTTTGCCCTTCGTCAATAGCTCTTGATAAAACAACTCCGTTTATTGGCGAATAAATATTAGCATACCCTAAATTGGTTCTTGCTTGTTGCAAATCTGAATAACGTTGAGTTACAGTACCTTTTGCGGTTTGATAATTATAGGCAGCATCATCATAATCTGATTTGCTAATCACCTGATTGTCATACAAAGTTTTCTGTCTGTCGTAAATCGTTTTCATATAATTTCTCTGACTTACGGCATTGTCATAAGCAGCTTGTGCTTGTGTGAGTGATGCTTTTAAATTTGTTTTATCTAATTCTGCGATTAATTGACCTTCTTTAACCACGCTGTTATAGTCTACATATATTTTTTCGACGACTCCCGAAACTTGCGTCCCAACTTCCACTTGTGTAATAGGTTCCATGGTTCCAGTTGCAGTAACCATGGTGGTCACATCGACTTTTTTTGCTGCTATTGTTTTAGCTTCAATAACAATGGCATCACCATTATTTAAAATGCTATAAGCTACAATGGCTAGTACTACTAATACCGTGCTGCCTATTATGATTTTCTTTTTAATTTTCATGATTGTGTTCATTAAAGTTTAATATCGTTTCCTTGATAAAATTGTAATAATTGATGGTATAAGATGTTTAAATATTTGGCTTGTAAATAATTTTGTTGTGCATTTGTAAACGTGTTTTGACTAATTACCAAATCGGTAGTACTCAAACCTCCCAATTCATATTTTTTTTGTGCCAGCTTATACGATTGTCCTGCAGCTACTTTAGAAGCCTCAGAAGCCCGCACTTGTTCTTGCGCAGATAGTGCATTTTGATAAGCCGTTTCAATTTTTTTATAGACTTCTTTTTGGGTACTTTGTTTTTGTATCTCCGCTTTTTCAATATTAATTTTTGCAGTTTGTACAGAAGCTTTTGTTTGATTTCTATTAAAAATTGGAACGCTTAATGACAAACCCAGTCTTTGATTGAAATTAACATCAAACTGATCCGAAAACGTGTTGTCATTGATACTTGTGTATCCAGAACCAATACTTCCTGTTAATGATAATACTGGTAAAAATCCGCCTTTAGCAATATCAAGTTCTTTCTCATTTACTGCAATGTTTAAGTTGCTAGCTTGAATTTCGGGTAAAAAACCTAAGGCATTTTTATACACTTCATTTTTATTAAGTTGAAGGTTGGCCAAATCCATATGATCATCAATGGTTTCTATTTCAATAGTGTCCATTGGAGATAATTCTAATAACTGTTTTAAAGCTATAATGTATTGCTGATAGTCGTTTTTTGCAGCAATAATATTGTATTTGTTTGTTGCGGCTTGACTTTGTGCTTCGGTATAGTCACTTAGTGCCATGGTTCCAGCATCCAAGCGCGCTTTGGCTCTTAGTACTTCTTTTTCTGAAGCTGTTAAATTGTTTTCCGAAATTATGATGCTTTCTTTACTGTAAAGTGTTTGTAAATAGGTTTCTAATATGTTTAAAACAATATTATTTTTTTCTACTTCTTCTTGAAAAATACTTTGATCTAATAGTATTTTATTTTGCTTAATTTGATTGCTAATTTGATTGCCTTGAAATAAAGTCATCGAACTATTTATACCAGCATTTGTGCTGTTTATTTGATCTGTTACATAGTTACTTGTAATTGGATCGATGCTATTTCCGTTAGAAAAACTTTGTGATGCGCTACCAAACAAATTTGGTAATCTTGAAGATTTGGCTTTGCTATAATCTACTTCTGCACTATTTTTATTTAAAGAAGCATCTTTAACTGTAATGTTATGTTCTAAAGCATAATTGATACAATCTTGTAGAGACCATATTTTTGAAGATGAGGTTGCAGCATCTTGTGCAAAGGATATTTGCATAAAAAGAAAGCTTGCTATTAAAAGATATAATTTCATTATTGCGCGTATTTAATTTAACATTACAAATGTGATACGCTTTTTTCAATTATAAAATAGCAATAGAAGTTTAGACCGATTGACTATACAGATAGACTTGTTTTATCGACGAGATTTTTTGTTGTGACTTGTAACAAAGAGTGTTAATTTACAAGATTTGTATTGTTTTTTATAGGAGTTCATGAACCTAGTTCCTCGGTATCATCACCTTTGATAAAAAAGTTATAAAGCTTAATTACCCACTTAATCCAACGTAATCACTTCATTCTTTAAGACCCACTTCCCATTAACTTTTGCACTGTAGGATACTGTAATTTTATTGGGTCCTGTTTTTTTAAAAACGTCAATAAGCTTGAGGTTTTTATGGACGGTGGTATTAATTTCAATAGGCGCGCTAAGTAAAGTACCATTTAACGCATCAAAAACATAGAGACTCTTGGTAGTGGGCTTTATGTCCCAAAATCCAATCTCATCTGCGCCGTCGCTATTAAGGTCTTTAAGGTTTTCTAATTGTGATTGGTACGCACCTTTTACCGTGATGGGTTCTAGGTTTTTATTACTAAAAATTATTACACTGTCGCATCCTTCTTTACATTGCACTGCTGCATTGTTTCCGGCATCCGTTATTGCGGTAGAACTTATCTCTGGAGCGATAACAGTAGCATAGTCTGATAGGCCGTCGCCATTAAAATCGCCAAATAGCTGCCTGTTATTAGCAATAAAAGCACTTTTTTCGCGAGCCTTAGGAAAAATAGGAACATCAAGATCTGTAGCATTTTCAGCAACGCCTTCTCGTAGAATTTTGAAAGTACCGTTTTTATTCATCACTGAAAGATACGAGGGGTAATCTGCTTCTATTCCGTTGTAGTAGACGTGTTTGGTGAACTCCACTAAATAGATTCCTGCCTCTTTCGTGATGACAAGTTCGTCATTTAAAACACGCTGTGTATAATCAGGAATTTGTTGAAATAGCAAATTCTTATCCTGCTGCACTTGGTTTCTGGTGCGCTCTTTCCCGTAATAGCTTACCACATCCATATAGTCCTTTTCTAAGTAAGCCGACTTTATTTGGGTATGGGCTTCATTCCATTGTTTTACAAACTTACGTACCTCTTTTTCGCCCTTTGGATTCACCTCATTGCAACCAATGAATAGTACAACAAGCAGGCAAGACATAAATGGGAGATACTTCATAGATTGGATGTGTTTTTAGCTTAAAAAATGAATCTTAAAGATACATGATTTTTTGATGACTCGAAGTTCTATAGGTGCATACTTTATAGGCAAAAGTTTTCGTTCAGAAAGTATACTACACAAACTCTGATGATGATATCATAAATTAAATTTTAGATTTCTAACTTTTTATATTCATCTAATTTCACTTACATTCCACTGCTCCTCTATTCCTACGTCCCTGCTCAGAACAAATCCACGCGTTACATTATAGTGTATTTTGTAATATTGGTTTAACCCAAAAGCTGAAGCAATAATCGAGAAAGTTGGTGCGTTGGCAAAATACAGTAGAAGTTTACGCCAAGTAAGCTATAATTCTGTATTATGTAAACTACCCCATAAGATCTGAGAATTGATTAAAACCTAGGCCATTCAAAACTCATAAAGAGATCTTTTTTAGAGTTTTTTAATACTAAAAAAACGTATCTTACCAGTTGCTATGCGTGCATAGTAACAGTTCGTAAAACGTAAAAAATGACCAAGTATAAACATATTTTTGAACCATTAGATTTAGGATTTACAAGCCTTAAAAACCGAATTATAATGGGTTCTATGCATACCGGATTAGAAGAGGAAAAAAATGGTTTGGCAAAAATAGCCACCTATTACGCAGAACGAGCAAAAGGTGGAGTTGGTTTAATTATTACTGGCGGAATTGCCCCAAACGTACAAGGCTGGACAGCACCCTTTTCGGCACGAATGAGCACAAAAAAACACGCAAAACATCATAAAGTAATTACAGATGCAGTGCATAGCGAAGGTGGTAAAATATGTATGCAAATTTTACATGCCGGACGTTACGGATATCATCCTTTTGCAGTTGCACCTTCTGCAATAAAATCACCCATAACCCCCTTTAAGCCTTTTAAGCTAAGACAATCAGGCATTAAACGTACCATTCGTGACTTTGTAAATGCTGCTAAATTATCAAAATTGGCAGGCTACGATGGGGTAGAAATTATGGGTTCAGAAGGTTATTTAATCAATGAATTTATTGCCGAAAGAACAAATAAACGTACGGATAGTTATGGCGGAAGCTATGAAAATCGAATGCGCTTACCCATAGAACTTGTAAGGCAAACGCGTGAAGCAGTTGGAAAGGAGTTTATCATCATCTATCGTTTATCTATGTTAGATTTAGTAGAAAAAGGAAGTACATGGAAAGAAGTAGTAGCCTTAGGTAAGCAAATTGAAAAAGCTGGCGCGACTATTATAAATACAGGGATTGGTTGGCACGAATCACGAATACCTACAATTGCAACATCAGTACCAAGGGCTGCATTTACTTGGGTGACTAAAAAAATGAAAGAAGAACTTTCCATTCCTTTAGTCACTTCAAACAGAATAAATATGCCAGAAACGGCTGAAGAAGTATTGGCAGAAGGCCATGCAGATCTGATTTCAATGGCACGACCATTTTTGGCGGATCCAGAATGGGTAAATAAAGCAGAAGGCAATAAATCGAACCAGATAAATACATGTATTGGTTGTAATCAAGCGTGTTTAGATCACGTTTTTGCACAAAAAGTAGCAAGTTGCTTGGTAAATCCAAGAGCATGTCATGAAACCGAACTAAATTATCTTCCGACGGAAAAAAAGAAAAAAATTGCTGTTGTAGGTGCGGGCCCTGCGGGTTTAGCTGCTTCAACCATTGCTGCACAACGTGGACATGAGGTCACACTTTTTGATGCTGATAAAGAAATTGGAGGGCAATTTAACATCGCGAAACAAATTCCAGGGAAAGAAGAGTTTTACGAAACCATTCGTTATTTTAATACCCAAATAGCATTACATCAGGTAACCGTAAAATTAAATACGCGAGTAGCTGCTGAAGATTTAAAAAATGGCAATTTTGATGAGGTGATATTAGCTACAGGAATAAAACCTCGAACCCCAAAAATTGAAGGTATAGATCATCCCAAAGTACTTAACTATATTGATGTTTTAAAGTTAAAAAAACCAGTTGGTAAACGTGTTGCTGTTATTGGAGCAGGTGGAATTGGTTTTGATGTGTCAGAATATCTAGCACACGAAGGTGAAAGCACTTCATTACATGTCGATACTTGGTTAAAAGAATGGGGAATTGATAAAACATTGAAGGCTCGAAGTGGAATTGAAGGTGTACCTGCCGAAGTGCATCCATCACCAAGAGAAATTTTTATGTTCAAGCGTAGCAAAGGTAAATTCGGTGAGAATTTAGGAAAAACTACAGGTTGGATTCATCGTTCTACACTGAAAAAGAAAAAAGTGCAATTTATCAACAATGTGCAGTACACAAAAATTGATGATGAAGGCTTGCATTATGTTCAAAATAAAGAGCAAAAAGTGTTGGCAGTAGATACTGTTATAATTTGTGCAGGTCAATTACCCTTTAAAGAATTATTAGCCCCCTTAGAAGCAAATGGTATAAAAGTGCATGTAATTGGCGGTGCTGATGTTGCTGCCGAATTGGATGCTAAACGTGCCATAAACCAAGCTAGTATATTAGCCTCAAAAATTTAATACTAATCATATAAATACCAATTCATCTTATTAATCCTTATTCCACACACATTCTACTATATCGAGTCGTGTCATAACTGTTCTATTCGCTTTTTTGAAGAAACCTTTTAGACTACGACCTAGTTTTTGAAGCTTAATAAGCTTTTAAAATAATTAGGCGGAATGAAGCGTTGGTTAATGAAGAGGGAGTACAAACTACTTTATGTATTCATCCATTTTTTGAAATCACTAGTCTTCTGCCTACTAACAATAAATTCCTGGTCGTACGGATTTGAAATGGAAAGTTTGACCCGGTGATTAAAATAAGAAGCTATTTTCTGAATTGAATTTTTAGAAATTAGCTGTCCGCGATTAATTCTATAAAATTGATTTTGATCTAAAGAACTAAATAATTGATCAATAGTTTCATCGATAATATATTTTCTTTTGGTTGTTACCCCAAAAGTGACGCTATCTTCAGAATACGCATACAACAGATCTGCAATTTTAATTTGTGTAAATCCGTTTCCCTCTTTTACGAGTATCCCCTCTCGTTGGTTAATTACTTGCATACTGCTTAAAAGCTGTTTTAAAATAGTAGGAGTCACAGCAGCTGGCTTGTTTGTTTTTAAAAATTTTTGCAGGGCAGTATTTAATTCGTCTTGCTGAATAGGTTTAAGTAGGTAATCTATACTATTTACTTTGAAAGCTTGAATAGCATATTGATCAAAAGCCGTTGTAAAAACAATAGGGGCTTCTACATCAACTTTCTGAAATATTTCAAAACTAAGACCATCTGCTAGTTGAATATCCATAAATACTAAGTCGGGCATGGCATGATTTTGAAACCATAGGACTGCATTTTCAACAGTATCGATGATGTCTACTAATTGATAATCAAAACCACTGCTTTTAAGCATGCTTTGCAACTGATTGGCTGCGCGCATTTCATCTTCAATGATCAGTACTTGCATAGTGTATATTTTGATCTGCTATTTTTAATAAAGGAAGGAAAACAATAAATAGATTTCCATCACTTTTAATTTCTGGTAATCGGCTAGAAATTAAAGCATAACGTTTTTGTATGTTCTTAAGCCCTAATTTTGTTGTAGGTATTTGGGAAGATTTTGATTCGATTATATTCTGTACTATTAATTGATCATCGCTTGCTTCTACATGTATAATAAGGGGTTTTTCTTTTGAAATTACATTGTGTTTTATGGCGTTTTCTAGTAATAATTGAAGGCTCATAGGCGCAATCATAGCATCCAGCGCTTTTTCTGGAATCTGCCATTTGAGTTTTAGATTAGCTCCAAATCTTTCCGACTGAATATGAATATATGCTTTAGAGAATTTTAATTCATCTCTGAGTGAAATTAAATTAACATTGCCAGACTCTAAAATAAAACGGTATACATCTGCAAGTTTGTCAACAAATTTCTTTGCTTGGTCTTTAGAATTCTGATCGATAATATCCCGCAAGGTATTTAGGCTATTGAACAAAAAATGTGGTTGCGCCTGGTTTCTAAGGGCATCTAATTGCGTTTGTACAATTACTCGTTTTGCCTGCTCTTCATCTCTGATTGATTTTTTAAGTCGAATGTAATAATAGATGGCCTCGTATATAGCCATGGTCATCGTACTAATTAAAATAATCAGTAAAAGCGATCCAAATTTTATGGTATGATTATAATCTTCACCAAACATATAGGCCAACAGATTGCCTCCTATAAGATCCATCAGTATTACGGTACTCACAATACCCATAAAAAAGAGGGAAATACGTTTAGCGTCATCCTGAAAATTAGGATATCTTTTTCTTAAAAAAATCATGATAGCTCTAATAATAAACCAATCACAAATTGAAAAAAACAAGGATACACTCCAATTAAGAACTGCAAAACCAAAAGAGAACCGAGCAAATGAATTACTAAAAAGGTAGTCTGTAATAAAACTTAGAATTAGAACACCTATTACAATAAACCAAAAGTCATTAAAACCTACATATTTTAAACGCCTCTCTTTATTAACTAACATAGTGGTTTGCTTATAAACTAATTAAGGGTATGGCTTGCTTAGCTTGAAAGAAGGTGAACCCAATCCATGTAGCGTATAGCAATCCAAAAATAGTGACGGCAATAACTTGATTTTTATTAGTGGTATTCCATTTATTCGCTATCCATACTGCGAATAACGGAATTATTTGTATGCTGTGCAATCCAAAAAAATGCGCTATTCTCAAGTCACCACCTACGGTACTCCAATTAACTAAAGGTAATCCAGGACCTCCATCGATCACACCAACTGTATGAGACATTTGACTTATCATTTGACCACCAACCCAACTACCAAAAAGGACTATTATCCAGCCTAGGAGTATGGCCCACTGCATTGGTTTGGGCGTTTTTAATTTTAATCGAATAGTATCATAAATAAACAAGACCATAATTAAAACATTAATTGCGATTAGGATTCCCATTGCTGCAAAAACCAACCCGTCAAACAAAGATGATTCATTGTAATGCGATTGCACCCCTCTTGATGCTTGATAAACAATGAGACCTATTTCTATTAATAGGGTCCATCCAACGAGGTTATTGATACTATTTTTCTTTCTTTTTGAATATGGATATAAAGTGATAAGATATCCTACGGTGAAGATATAAATAGCCCCTGAGATTGAAAATTTTAAGGGTTTAATCCAAACATTCACTCCCATGAGGGTTCGCTCATCAATAAACAAGCTAATCAAACAAACAATAGCCAGTATTAGATGCGTTATTACTATCCAATACAATATTGGACTTTCTTCTTTTACGGCAGTATGTATTTTAGTGATATGGCTCATGATTATTTTTGTTTGAAGGTTTTGATACCTGTAAATAATAGAAAGCCAATAGGGCCAAACATAAAGGTTGCAAAAAGACATGGCGCCATTACTAATTGATGAATTCTTAGTTCTTTATTTTGATCGAGCATCCACATCCCTACGATAAGATCAAAAGCGAGGTAATGTACCCAGCCAGCCAGTACGGCATTTTCTTCTGTAAATAAAGCCATAACCGAAGTAAGACTTCCAAAATCCATTGCTCCTCCTATTGCAATGGCTTGTATAATATAGATGGCGTATATGAATGATAGTAGTACTGGAGCTACTTTGTAATCAATTAAGAATCTGGTAACTTTCCATTTGGGCAATAGGATCATAAGAATCCACATGGGCATTGCAATCATACCTGCAATAGAAAAAACTTCGGTTGGTGTCATAATTAGTTGTTTTAGAGAAGAATTATTTAATTCAGTGATGCATCAAATATGTGGCGATTTAATAGCATACAAAAAGACTTTAGGCTGAATCGTCTTTATTGAGGCTTGAAATGTAATATTTCAAATACCACCTATATTTCTTGTTAGAAAATTGCAGGATGAACTACGTATAAGGCGGAAATTGAAATAGGAAAAAGTACATTATAGTACATTTTGTATTATTGGTTTAGCCAGTGGCTCAAGCAATAATCAAGAAGGCTAGTGCTCTGGCAAAATTCCACAAAGGTTTAATCGATATAAGCTATAATTACTCACACCATTTATATTTTTTGTTCCAAGTTGTTGAATGCTTTGCATTTCTATTATATCTGCACTTCGATTGCCTTCGACAATCGCTCAGGTAACTAGATTCGAACTAGCCATCGCACTAGAATTGGTTATTCAAGTATAAAATGTTATATTTTAACTATACTTCTAATTTATAACCAACACCATGCACGTTGGTCAATTTTACAGCCGCATCCTCTTTTAATTTTTTATGTAACTTAGAGACTTGGTGGCTTGGAATATCTTCAAATATTATGATGTGCTTAAATCGTTTAATCATTAGCAGTTAGAAAATAATCCTGAATAAAGGTATTTTTTAGAAGAGTGGTTTATCTACGCTACATCGGATTCTATTAAACATAAAAAGAGATGCCCTATAGGAACATCTCTTTCAAAATTACTTTATACTCTAATTTATTGTGGTTGTACCACTGTGTTTCCATCAAGAATTACAGCAGTTTGTGCCAATGCTCTTCCATTAAAAGAAGCCCCTGTTTGAAAAGTTATACCTGTCATAGACAAGACAATACCTTCAAAATGTGAATTAGTTCCAAAGCTTGCTTCACCAGCTACCTGCCAGAAAATATTTGAAGCTTTTGCATCACCTTCTAAAATTACGTTTACAGCGGCACTCATTGTAAGATCACCTGAAATTTGGAAAATCCATACATCCTCCGCTGTACCTGAAATAGTTAAATCAGTAGGAATTGTTACCGTACTGGTCCATTTATAAAGACCTGCACTTAATGTTTTACCCCCAATATTCCCTGTTCCTAGTTCAAGAAAATCAGGTATCGGACGTCCAGCTGCATCAGTATATGCTGTAGTCATATTTTCAACAGCAGTGGTAAGATTAATAGAAGTTGGTGATGCCATATCAGCAGCAAATATTTCTCCAGTTATCTGAGCAGATGTTGCATAACCTGTAAAATCTGTTAAAGATAATCCAGTGATATAAGATGTGGCTGCGGGGCTTAATCCTAGGTCTCCTGTAATTGCAGAAGTTGGGTTGTTATTGATTGCTGTTTTTGCAAGAATCACATAATTTCCTGCTGTACCAAGGTTAACAGCTGCTAAACCTGCAGCACTACCGCTTGTTGTGAAACTCCATACTTTATTTGCTTCAATAGCCATTCCTTTCATATTCTTGGCATCTGTATCCAACGTCACAGTATAACTGGTTGAAGCCATCAAAGTGCTTGTCGGTGTGAAACTTGCCGTTGTGCCCGAATAACTTATGGCTCCATCTACACTGTTTGTACCTTCCATTAAACTAAAAGAAGTGGCATTGATAGTTTCTGGATCCATAGCCTCACTAAATTCAATAGTAATAACTTTATTACGTACCACATTAACTGCATTGTTTTCTGGGGCAACAGAATTCAATGTTGGTGAAGGAGACTCTGTAGTGTTGTCATCTTTTGAACAACCTATGAATAATACAACCACTGCTATTACAAAGGCTGGTAATAAATATTTAATTCTCATGTTTATTTGTATTTGTGAAATTTCGTAATTATCACATGTCAAAGGTAGGGTTGCTTTATACCTTTAATGTTACATAATACTATCATTAAGTTACATCATTCACACATTGTCTTTTATCAAACTAAAATGCTGGTATATATTGTCAAATATAAAAAGTAGGTCACAACTCACTTTTCAACTAAATTATTTCATAACAAGAGTATTTATCCACATGTGTCTAATGTTATTTTAAGGAGTTCGCTAGAGAAATCTCCCAGAAGTTTAATCTAGGCATACTATAAATCCATGCCATATAAAATATCCCCTGTACTTAGTTTTCATAAGAAACCACTGTACTTGGGTCGTTAAACATTCGTATTTTTGCTTCTCGTTTCATTTTCAGATGCTATACGAATATGCAATACCAACAAACTAAGACATGATGATACCCAAACTACATTATATAACTCAAGGGAGCTCTCCAAAGGAGCATTTGGAAAATATCCAAAAAGCGTGTACCTCTGGTATCGAATTAGTGCAACTACGGTTAAAAAATATTTCAGATAAAAAAATCCTAAAATTAGCTCAGGAAGCAAGAGAGATCACCTCTCATTTTCAAACTAGATTAATTATAAACGACCATTATAAAATTGCAAAAGAGGTGAAAGCAGATGGTGTTCATTTAGGAAAAACAGACGCCTGCCCCACTGTGGCAAGAAAGCATTTATACACTTGGCAAATGATTGGCGGTACAGCAAATACCTTACAGGATTGTAAAGCATTAATTGGTAAAGAAGTTGATTATATTAGTTTAGGCCCCTTTAGAGACACAACAACGAAAAATAATTTAAGTCCGGTTTTAGGTGTAAATGGTTATACTGCAATAATCGAAGCCTTACATACTGATACCCCGATTATTGGAGTTGGCGGTATAACTATAGCCGATGTTACAGCCATAGTAGAAACAGGTATTTCTGGACTTGCTGTATCTGGAGAAATTACCCACAATTTTGATACTATACGTACATTTAACCAATTACTCAACGCCTCGGCAACAAAAGAGCAACGCCATACATTTAATTAAAATAAGAACGATATTTTATAAAAGCAGGTAAAGAATGCTACTCAAAATTAGGTATGATAGTGCCTTTCCACACTTATTTCTACTTAACTCACCTGTAAAGTAAAATGGCGCATAACTGTGCTATTTGATTTGAGATCATATTAGAATCAAATCACAAAAAGCCCATCTAAATAAATAGATGAGCTTTTTAAAAACTTGAAGTATATACTTAGATAACTTTTACATTTACTGCGTTTAAGCCTTTGTTTCCTTCTTGAAGATCAAATTCAACTTGGTCGCCTTCGCGTACTTCGTCTATTAATCCTGAAATGTGCACAAAGTGATCTTTTTCAACTCCTTCTTCAGTGATAAATCCAAATCCTTTAGAATCATTGAAAAATTTTACTGTTCCTTTACTCATTGTAATATTTAATTTTATTTATAATACGTAGTGAATTGCAAAGGTCGTGCCATTAATTGATAAACAACAAATTATGTTTGACTCCGACGCTACTTCATCAAAAAACTTCAATTGATAGTTAATTGTTGTGTAAAAAGATTGAATAGGTTGGCACGTTGGCAGAATTCTAGTGATGATACCTTATTGAAACGGCGTTAAAGAGTCTTAGTTTATACTCTATGTTCGCCTACAAAATTCTGTTCCTCGTTTATCCCTTAGAAATAAAACTTGTTAAAGTGATGTAATTGCATACGGCGATACCTATTTTTGTACCCAATTAAAGGTCTACATTTTACAACTGATAGCCCTTCTTTGAAAACTGCAGCATTATGAATTTTGAACACCTTTTATATGATTATTTAGTAACAACTGGCATGTCTCATACATCTGCTAAATATTTAAATATGCTTGTTTTACTGGTTCTTCTATTAATCATCGTGTTTTTGGTTGATTTTATAATTCGCAAAATTTTAGTGCAGCTATTTACGCAGTTTGCCAGTAGAACGAAAACCAATTTTGATAATTTACTGGTAAAGAATAAGGCGCCACGAAATATAGCCCATATCATTCCATTAATCGTTGCTTTAGAACTTATTCCTTTTGTGCTTGTAGACTTTCCATATTTTGAAAATATCGCTGAAAAAGGATTGCAAGTATTTGCTATTATCCTCACCCTTTGGATTGCTCGGAGCCTCTTAAACACCCTCAAAGATTATTTCAAAACCCTACCAAGCTTAAAAGATAAACCGATAGACAGCTATATTCAAGTATTTATGATATTTGCTTGGACGGTTGGTATTTTGTCTGCTTTTGCGATTATTACTGGAATAGAATTTATTAAATTCATTACCACTATTGGTGCAGCATCGGCTGTTATTATTCTCGTTTTTAAAGATACCATTCTAGGTTTTGTTGCCAGCATTCAAGTATCTATAAACGATATGGTACGTATTGGAGACTGGATAACCTTTGAAAAATATGGTGCCGATGGTGATGTTATCGAAATAAACCTATCTACTGTAAAAGTTCAAAACTTTGATAAAACCATTACTACAATTCCAACTTATGCCTTAATTTCTGATTCGTTCAAGAACTGGAGAGGTATGGAAGACTCTGATGGTAGACGTATAAAAAGAGCATTACATATTAAGTTAGATAGCATTGCTTATTTATCTAAAAATGAAGTGGATACATTAAAAAAAATCACTTTGATTTCCGCTTATTTGGAAACCCGTCAATCTGATATAGAAGCTTACAATACGAATCATAATATCAATAAAGAGTTGCTTTTAAATGGTAGAAATCTTACCAATATCGGGGTATTTAGAAAGTATATTGAAACCTATATTGAAAATCATTCTGGCACCAATAAAGAGATGATGATTATGGTACGGCAGTTAGCACCTGGAACACAAGGAATTCCTTTAGAAATTTATGCTTTTAGTAGTGATAAACGCTGGAAGAATTACGAATATATTATGGCAGATATATTCGATCATATCATTGCCGCAGTACCTTATTTCAATTTAGAAATTTTTGAGTTGCCGAGTAATTCAAGTTTTATCGATTCAAAAAACATACGTTAACTGAGTTTTATATTTTAGAAGCTTATAAAAATTAGGAGGACGAAGCGTTGGAAACAAATGATACGCCAACGCACCAACCCACTAAAAAAAATAGGCTTTTTAAGTTTTCCTTTTTTACCTCCCATCTTCTTATCTCTTATTAATTTAACGAAGTTTTCCTGAGCCTATTTGCAAAGAATTATTAAGGCCTAATACTTTGGTTTTACCCCTAATAAATTATGTGGATCATATGTTTTTTTTGATCTTGACCAATCTATCATAGTTATGTTTATAACTTATTTTAACTTGATCTTGACTTTCATCCATCATAAAATTAGAATAGGCACCACCTGCAGCATAAGGGTGTAAAGCCTAATAATAAGATTTACACCAATTGGTGGTTTTTGACCGGTTTTTTGGGTCAGGATCAACTCCGATATAAACGCCTACACATTTTGCATCTCTATAGGCCCTTGTGTTTTTGGCCTTAGGAGCAAACCTTCGAGCTGAATATCAGAATTAAAACGTATAGGTTGTTTAATCCCTTTGAATTGGGCTGTATAAAAATACCACACGCAACATGATAAAGATAAATAGTGCGCTCCATAACCATCAGGACTTAATTATATTTTTAATTATTGAACTGATTTAGTGATTGATAAATGAATTTTATTACATAATTACTTGAATACTTCTTTAAATAATTAATTAACAATGACTGAATAAGATACAAATAATTTCAAACCGATTCGACTTGTTTCAGCGTTATAAATCTGCCTCTGTGTTAAGGGCCATTTATTATATTTCACCAATAGATTTAAATTCAAAATTGCACATGTTTTACAAGTTCCTCAACAAATTCACAATGACTTTTCTGTAACCATTTAGGGTTAGGTATGTTGTCTTTCATACGGTCAAAGTAATCCTTAAAATTTTGATTTGGAAAATGTTCCTTTACAAGTGCTTGCCACAGTGGAATATTGTCATTTACAAAAAATGAATAATCCTTATTACCAACTTCCTGTTGTCCGTATAGGGTAATAAATTTAAATGCTTGCTCTATACTCTTATCTGCCAGAGATGATTGTTTAAATGTTTTGCCTCTTCTAATTGCATCATGCATCCAGCGAATTGTTTGAAGTATATCAAAAGATGCTTACTTATAGACAAAGTTTTGTCCAAGTATGGGATTTCGCTACAGGAGCATTGCCATAATTAATCCCGCTTTAATTTATGCACTTTTGTAGTACACCTTCGAACTCGGAAAAGGACTATATATGTGATTAAAAACTAGGATGCTGCTACAAAAAAAGCTTTGGGCATACCGTTGTTCATTACAAAAAATTAAGAAATTGTTGTTCTTCTATAATTCCACTGAAGTTTATTTTTCGTAAACTATATACTTTTAGAAATGCGCTTATTATTAAAATTCTGTAAATCATTTTTTATTCGAACTAAAAAAATATCTTAAAAAACTATATTCGCGCCATGTGGATGTATTTGGGGTTATTGGCTGCTCTTTTTTTGGGATTACATAATTTATGCAAAAAACACGCAGTACAAGGTAATGAGGTGTTGCCTGTACTTTTAGGAACAATCTGTTCCGGTTTTTTGCTACTTCTTCCGTTTTATTTAGGCTCTCATTATTTACCAGAATACACCAAGCAAATAGGGTTTTTTATTACGAGTATTTCTTGGGAAATTCATGGTTTTATTTTTATAAAATCAATGATAATGGCAGCATCGTGGATTTTAGCATATCAGGCTTTAAAGCATTTACCAATAACTATAGTTACTCCAATACGCTCAGCAGGCCCTTTTTTTACCTTTATCGGTGCTATTCTAATTTATCAAGAAAAACCTAATTTTTTACAGTGGATTGGTTTTTTTCTAATTATTTTATCAGTAATACTTTATTCTAAAATAGGAAAAAAAGAAGGAATTAATTTTAGGAGAAATAAATGGATATTTGGCATCATAGGAGCAACATTTTTAGGGGCTTCCAGTGGTTTATACGATAAGTTCTTAATTCAGAGTTTAGCATTAAACCCGCAAACCTTGCAATTTTGGTTTTGCTGGTACACCATATTAATTTTACTAGGAATTTTAGCGCTAACTTGGTTTCCTAATGCTCAAAAAAGAAAAGATTTTAAATGGCGCTGGACAATTATTGCTGTTGGTATTTTATTACAGGCAGCCGATTATTTTTATTTTAAAGCCTTGCAAGATCCTGATGCATTAATCATGTTGCTATCGGCTATAAAACGAAGTCAATTACTAATTGCTGTTGTTATTGGAGGTATCGTCTTTAAAGAAAAGAATAAGCGTAAAAAATTAGTGCCATTATTAGGCATTATGATCGGGGTATTTTTGATTTTGTTTTCATAAATTAATAGCAACAAAGTACCTAATTCCAATTCCACACACATTACACATCCCTCTTATTATAAATTTTGGTAAAAACAAAAACAACGCTATATTTTAATGACTATAAGTTGTTGACTAGAGCTCATCCGTTCGTATGAATTGGTTGAAATAAATAAGAAAGAAGTAGTTTCTCTATTTATTCCAACACCATACCATTGTCTAACCAACGTTGCAAAAGGGTCTCGTTATGAGAAATAGCTACAAGATGAAATTTAGTAAAACGCTTAAAAACTCGTGCTTCCTTGAGCGTTTCCATACATACCGACACTGGAGAAAGATAGTTGGAATGGATTAGAAATAGTTCGCCCTCACGTTTTAAAAGATAACCCACATGCCCCTCGTCAAAACCTATAAAATAGAGCCCCTCTTTCGTTAAGCGATCTATCTCTTCAAAGGCTTTTTCTGGTGTATCCTGAACAACGCTGTTAATTACCGAACCACAACTAATCATTTTAGCCTCATCAATAGGTGATTTTTGAGCCAATTTATACCTGTTGAGATTTACACCCATGTCACGCAAGGTGGTTGATATAAAATAACCACATGCTATTTTACCTTGGTTAGGTATGGCTGTATGACCCCCAAAACTCCAAGGAGTACCGTACCAATGTGGTATAATCTTATCTACTAATTGATTGGCAAATGCTTTTTTAATGTTGTCAAAAGAAATAGTGCCCAGCCGAAGGCCTTCTTTTAAGCGCAAACGAAGTTGATCAGCACCTACTTTGGCACTAGCATAAGAAACTGCAATACTATCTAAATCTGTTTTAAATTCAAAGATTATCCCTTCCTTAAAATTCATGTTTTGCACTATAGGCAAAGGCTTTTCAACAGCAATGCTATTGGCATTCACCTTGTCTATTATTGGTGGGATTTCGTTTATAAATCCTAAAGAGAGCAGTAGGGAAAAAAGTAACATAGCCGTTTTTTTGATAGATTTAGGGATCAAACTCTATCTTTGTAACGTATTATATAGCAAGTAATTACATTGAAAATGTTAAATTTTGATTTATACTCCCTATTTGTCCTCTTAAATACTAAGGTTTACAGCCCACCAAACTTCATAATCACTAGGTCTTAAAGGTCTATAGCCTTGAAAACCTTGATCAGCAATTTTAAGCCCAATAATTTCATTTTCAGCATTGCGCACATAGCTTATAAAAATAAAGGAATGACCATAGGGGTCTAATTTTTTAACATTTACGCCTTGCACTACCTTTTCATAGTCTTCTTTAAACCGCCAAACTTGCATGAGTGCTCCTGGTCTTAATTGACCACTCCAAATTCCTGATGTATCCACCAATGAACCCATACCGGCATAAACAAGAGCACCAGCATTACCCTTACCCCTATATTCTTCTGGAAGGCTTCGCCATCCTGGCTGTGTATCCGAAGCGGAAGCGTAAAGCAAATTAAACACCTGTTTAGGAGTATAGAATTGTGAGGCCATGCTAGCCGGTAGATCTTGATAGAGCAAATGACCGTGAACCTCTTTATACGCTTGTTCAAAACGACCTTTACTTACCGAAAGGCAATGACCTCCAGGCTCCTTATTTTTACTGTTTAAATAATTTTCTACGATCTTATTAGCTACTGGACTATTCGTATCTAAAATAGCCCTTGAACCAATTTCATTTTCCGCTATACCTGCACCCTTTTGTTTCAATGAATCTTTGGTATTGGATAGAATTGGTGCTTCTAGTACTGAATTTTGACGGATATAGTCGTGATTATCAAAACCATAATCTTGTGCAACAGTTGCGGTAGTACTATTACTGCTATATACTTGTGTCTCATTTTGATCTGAACCTAAAAGAATTGTTTTCTGCTCCATTTTTTTGGTCGACCTACACCCCAATAGCATGAGGCTTATAAGAACTATATTTATGTGGTAGTTAATTGACTTCTTTAGCACTGTTTTTAATAGGGTACTCTTCATTTATTAAGCTTGTATTCTCGGTTTTTCTCATCAGCTTTGCTGAAGCTAGTAGTTGCCTAGCACAGTGTATCCAACCAACTAGCGCTACTACAAAGGTAACATAATTACTGACTTGTTTTCATAGGACATGGTTCCGAAAACCGATATAAGACGTTAAGCAAACCACTACCCTTCTCTGCGCAACACCTCCAAAGGCGAACTGCGTAAGACTGTTTGAATATTGCTTAACCCAATTGCTATCACTAGGAGCGTTATACCCGGTAAAAACACCAAAAAGGGAATCAAGGAAGGCTCAAAAGGCTCTTTAAAAACAAATAGCGCTAAACAAAGGCTACTTACTAAAGCCAATAAAATACCTACTAAACTCCCTAGAAGTCCTAAAAACACATATTCAAGAGCTGAAATTTTTAAAATCTGCTTGTTTTTAGCCCCTAAGGTTCGGAGTAATACACTTTCTTTTATGCGTTGGTATTTACTGGTGCGCACGGAACCTATCAAAACAATAATACCTGTAAGAATACTAAAGAAGGCCATAAAGTTAATGATCCAAGAAATCTTATCTAAAATATCCTCCAAAATGCTATACACCTGCCGCAAATCTAGCACGGAAACATTCGGGAATTGAGCCACCAAATCGCGTTGTATTTGTGCCGAAGCGGCTTCAGTAGGCACAGTGGTGGTAATCACATTAAATTGGGGTGCTTGCTCTAAAACCCCCTTAGGAAATACAATACTAAAGTTAATCTGTAATTGTCCCCAATCTACCTTTCGAATACTGCCTACGGTAGTTTCCATAAGCACACCTTGGATATTAAATACAATAGCATCACCAACCACTACCTTTGCATCATCCGCGAGATTATCAGAAATGGAAATTACTACAGGATCCCCTTTTTTTAATTCTGACATCCACTGCCCTGCTATAATTTCTTCCGATTCCATTAACGTATCGCGATAGGTGGTTCTAAACTCATGATTTAAAATCCAACCCCGAATTTCACGGGTAGAATCTTGTCGGATAACATTCACCAATTGATCCTTTATTTTGTGCATTCGCATGGTAACAAGTGGAATATTTGCTATAATAGGCAAGTCATTAGTATTCAGGCTTTGTACTACAGCCTCACGCTGGTTATTTTGTACATCTAAAATAATCATATTGGCATTCGTTGCCGATTGCTCTACCTCTGTTTTTGCCAATAGAATATCTTTGGTGAAGTACAAGGTGCTTATTAAAAATGTTCCTAAACCAATAGCAACTACTAAAACCACGGTTTGATTGTTAGGCCTAAATAAGTTAAGTAAACTTTGCCTAGAGGTATAGCCCCAACGTTTTGGAAAAAAGCGTTTAATGCTATTTATAAACCCTAAAGCAATACCCGCTAATATGGCAAAAGTAATTAAGGTGCCCACCACAAAACCTAAAGCATACAACACATTGTGCAGCAACCAAAACGAAAATAAAAACAGAAATACTAAAATAGCGGTGAACACAATAAATCGTGCTTTCTTTGGTCCTTCTGATACTTGTTCGTCTACACGCAACACTTCCAATGGCGACACATACCACGTTCTAAGTAAGGGCAATAAAGCAAATAAAACGGACATAAATAGGCCTAGAAAAATTCCCATGAATATGGGTTGGGCTGTGATACTAATTTCAACCGTAAAGGGAAGAAACTCTTGTAAGATATATGGAAATATGGTTTGAAGTGCCACACCTATAAGCGAACCAATTACCCCCCCAGCAACCCCTATCCCTGCAATTTGAATAAGGAAAATAAGAAAACTTTGTTTTCTGGCAGCTCCCAGACATTTTAGAACCGCAATAGCCCTTAGTTTTTCTTTAATATAAATATGTACCGAACTAGCGATACCAATACATCCTAAGAGCAAAGCAATAAACGCAGCTAAATTTAAAAATTTACCCACATTATCATAACGACGTCCTAAACGTCTACTGGTACTGGTATGCGTATCTAAATCGGCATTTTCTGCTTCCAACATGGGATTTATTATCTTCTCAAACTGACTTAAGTTTAAAGTATCAGACACTTTATAGAAGTATTGATATTCTTTGCGACTACCAAATTGTAAGAGTTGGGTATCTTCGATAAACCGATTTGGAATAATAACAGGTGGCGCTACCGTAGTTGAAATTGCAGTACTCCCAGGAATGGCTTTTAACGCCCCAACAATAGGAAGCGTAAGTTCGCCCACTTTTATAGAATCGCCTGGTTGTATATTAAATTGAAGCATCAACGTAGCATCAACTAATGCTCCACCTACTTCTTGATAACTAGCTGCTGCTGAAGTAGGTCGCGTATCAATAGTGCCATAAAAAGGAAAGTCCCCTTTTAAAGCACGTACCTTAACTAATTTGGTGCCTCCATTTTTTGGAAAGGCAATCATAGACACAAAGTTCACTTCAGAAGCATCTGGTTGTAAAGAGTCAATAATTGCTTGGGCACGTTCAGTAGGTACTTGTCTGCTGTCTATAATATAATCTGCCCCCATTAAGGCTTTTGATTGTCGCTGTATGTTGTCTTTTAAATTGGTGCTAAAAAGTTGAATAGAAACTACTGCCGCAATACCTAAGATAATAGAAGCCATAAACAAGAACAATCGTACCCTACTCGCTTTGGCATCGCGCCAAGCCATTTTAAAAAGCCATTTTGTATTTTGATTCATGCGTGTTGGAGATAAACTCACAGTACTGCTGTACGTTGATTGGTTAAAATTTGTCCGCCTTTAAGTCGTAATATTTGCTGCGTTCTATTAGCTAAATCTAAATCGTGAGAAATAATAACCAAGGTAGTTCCAGCCTCTTTATTCAATTCGAATAAGAGTTGAATCACCTTTTCACCGGTTTCTTCGTCTAAATTTCCTGTTGGTTCATCGGCAAATAAAATAGAAGGGCTATTGGCAAACGCTCTGGCTAACGCTACACGTTGCTGTTCACCACCTGAAAGCTGCGAAGGGTAATGATCAAAACGATCGGCTAAACCAACTTTTTCCAATAAGGCCATGCTTTTTTTTGTAGCGTCTTTAGCGCCTTGTAATTCTAGGGGAACACTTACATTTTCAAGAGCAGTAAGTGTGGGCAGTAATTGAAAGTTCTGAAAAATAAAACCTACTTCCTTATTCCGCAGTTGAGCACGTTGGTCTTCATTTAAGATGCTTAAATCTTGACCGCAAAGCTCCACAGTTCCGGCATTGGGATGGTCTAAACCAGCACATAAGCCTAAAAGGGTTGTTTTTCCACTTCCAGAGGGACCAACAATAGAAAATGTTTGTCCTTTTTCAACATCAAAAGAAATATTTTGTAAGACCGTTAATTCTTTATTACCACTGGAGTATGTCTTTTCTAGCCCAGTAATCTTTAATATCTTTGGCATATAAATTTTAATTAAAAATGACAGCTTATGTCGAAAGGTCAAAATAAACAATTGGTTTTAAACTTACCTACTTCCATTGCTCATAAATACTTAAAGTTTTGTTATTTATTTCCCTTAGTTCTAATCTTAGGCTGTGGTAATACCAAAACGGATAAAACTACGCAAGAAGAAGCTACAAAAGAGCTAACCGAACAAACAGCGACCACTATCAATAGTACGAAAACCATACTGTGTTTTGGTGATAGTATTACGGCTGGCTATGGACTAGATGATAGTAATGAGGCTTATCCCGGTATCTTACAACAAAAAATAGATGCATTAGACTTGGATTATGTAGTTATTAATTCGGGTTTAAGCGGAGAAACTACAGCGGGTGGAAAAAGCCGAATTGATTGGGTTTTGAATCAAGACATTGCTATTTTTATTTTGGAGCTGGGTGCAAATGACGGCTTACGTGGAGTACCTTTATCTGAAACACGTGCCAATCTTGAAGCGATAATAGCTATTGTACAAGAGAAAAGCCCTAAAACTACAATTATTTTAGCAGGTATGGAGTTGCCTCCTAATATGGGACAAACCTACACAAGCGAATTTAGACAGCTCTATGCGGATTTAGCAGAAACCAATGACCTTGTTTTTATTCCTTTTATTTTAAAAGATGTTGGAGGTATTGCAGCACTCAATCAGAGTGATGGCATTCACCCTACCGTTGAAGGTCATAAAATAGTAGCCAATACCGTTTGGGAGGTTTTGGAGCCTTTAGTTAAAAAAGGATCATAGTAGCACTATTGAGAACAAATAAGGCAAACAAAGCTTCTTGCTATATTTTTAGTCTCGTTGCACTCCAATAAAAACACTCAAAGTGACATTTAGGGCTATCACAAAATTTTATCTAAATTAAAACGACTATCAGTTTGAGTAATTTTCGAAACGCAGTAATGTAATTATGGATAATGCCTCTGAAAAGCAAGTTGGCGAGGTAAAGTATTTATTTACCATGTGGAAGACGCAATTCGTTTGAGTAATGATACAACGGGAGTTGATGCCATAATCTAAATTATTTACTATTTTTTTCCTTTTGTATAGCTTTCATTTGTTCGAATAACTCTTTAAACAAGCCTCGAGAAATTAATAATTTCATAATTTCATTAGTCCCTGCATAAATTCTTGCGACCCTGTTATCGGCATACATACGAGCTATGGGATACTCCCACATATAACCGTAACCACCAAACAATTGTAAGCATTCATCTACTATTTTGCCACACATTTCTGTACCAGAATATTTGGCCATTGAAGCACTTTCTGCTGTTAATTTATGATCAGAAACTAATACAATACAACGATCTATAAAAGCTTGGTGAATTTGTAATTGTGTGGCACATTCCGCAAGTTTAAACTGTGTATTTTGAAAACCTGCAATGGGTTTTTTAAAAGCGGTTCGTATAGAGGTATACGCAATTGTATCTACAATAGCACCTTCTGCAGTTGCAATAGCAGCTATAGCTACCGTTAAACGTTCTCTGGCTAACTCCGTCATCATTATTTTGAATCCTTGTCCTTCTTCTCCTAACAAATTCTCTTTCGGAACTTTTACATTATCAAAGAATAATTCGCATGTATCTTGTGCTTTCATTCCAATTTTCTTAAACGGAACCCCCTTTTCAAATCCTTCTAAAGCGCATTCCATGATTAATAAAGAAACTCCTTCATTTGCTGTGCCTGGATTTGTTTTTACCGCTACCACCGCCATGTCTGACATAAAACCATTCGTTATAAAAGTTTTTTGACCGTTCACGACATAATGATCCCCTTTATCAACCGCAGTAGTTCTTAACGCTTTCAAATCGCTACCACAGTTGGGTTCTGTCATTCCAATAGCTGTAATCATTTTACCTGAAGCCATTTGTGGTAAGTACTTTTTCTTTTGCGCTTCGGTACCATATTTTAAAAGATAGGGTGCAACAATATCTGAATGCAATGAAAAACCAGGTCCACTGATGCCTTTTTTTAAAAGTTCTTCTATAAACAAGGCACTAAAGCTAAAATCTAACCCACTACCGCCGTATTCAATAGGCATATCGATACAAAGTAACCCCAATTCTCCTGCACGCTCCCAAATTTTGCGGCTTACCATACCGTCTTTTTCCCATTGATCGTTTTCAGGTAAAATTTCATTTTTAAGAAAATCTTGAATCATTTCTTGCATCATTTTATGCTCTTCTGAAGCATAAATTTCTCTTTCTAATAAAATGTTATGTAACATATCACCTAATTTTTTTAATTAATTTTTGTAGAATATTCTATTGCCATCTGCCTTATGTACCAAAGCTTTGAGGCTTTCAGGTACTTTGAAGCGTTCCCCGTATTTGGTTGCTAATTTTGCACTATACCCTGCAAACTCAACTGCACCTATATAATCGATATACGACATTACTCCTCCTGTATGAATTGGGAAACCTAAACCTAGTATTGAACCCACATCCGCATCTTTAGGTTCTTTTATAACTCCAGCATCAAGACATTTGTAGGCATCGATAACCATCGCAAAAAGCAACCTCTTCCCTACTTCCTCCTCATCATACTCCTTTTTTGTAGGGAATATATTTTTCCACTCTGGCCATACATATTTTTTAGCATTTTCTGGATAGGTATAAAAGCCTACACCTTCTTTCTTTCCTGTTCTACCATAGTCCTCAATAATACGAGTCACTATTTTTTCTAATTGCTTTTCATGTTCGGTAAGGGTTGGGTCTTCCCTCATTATATCCAACATTAATTTTAGGTTTATTTCATCAGAAATCGCTAATGGACCCACTGGCATGCCAATTTTCTTGGCACTATTTTCTATGACTGCAGGCGGAATGCCTTCCGAAAGCATTGTTATGCCTTCATTTACATATTTACTAAAAACACGTGAAGTAAAGAATCCCCGTCCGTCAGTAACAACAATGGGCACTTTTCGTATTTTAATCACATAATCTATGGCTGCAGCTAGCGTTTCATCTGAAGTTTCTTTCCCGACAATTACTTCAACCAAAGGCATTTTATCTACTGGAGAGAAAAAATGTAACCCAATAAATTTAGCTGATTTAGAAGATGCTTTAGCCAACGTAGTAATAGGAATACTAGAGGTATTGGACGCATAAATAACTTCAGCTCTAATTACAGCTTCTGTTTCTTTGGTTATCTTATTTTTTAATTTCTCATTCTCAAAAACCGCCTCGATAATTATATCACAATCTTTTAAATCGTTAACTGCATCAGAGGGGTGAATTTTACCTAATACAACTTCCATTTGATTGTGATCAGTGGCTCCTCTTTCCAATTTCTTGTGTTCAAGACCTCTTGAGTAATTCTTACCTTTTTCAGCATTCTCAATGCTCACATCTTTCAAAACAACGTCTAGCCCTGCTTTCGCACTTACATAGGCAATTCCTGCGCCCATCATCCCTGCTCCTATAACTCCTATCTTTTTGTAACTCCTTTTTTCAAAACCCTGTGGTTTCGCTCTTCCTTTAGCGGCATCACCAATAAAAATAAATGAAGAGCGGATGATATTTTTACTTTCTTTAGTAAAAAGTGTATCTACAAAGTATCGCGCTTCGATCTCCAAAGCATTATCTATTCCACAGGATGCTCCGTGGTAAATAGCACTTAATACATTTTTAATATGAGGCATATTTCCATGTGTATTTTTATATGCCATTGCATTAGCAACGCTAAAAAACTCTGTAACACCTGATATTTGACCAATACCAACAGGTGTTTCCGGAACTTTAAACCGTTTATCATCCCAGGGTTGTGCTGTTTTTTCATTAGTTAAAATCCACGCTTTGGCTTTCACATTTATATCTTCTTCAGGCGTGCAAATTTCATTTACAATTCCCTCTTTAAAAGCTTCTTCGGCACTAAACTTTTGTGATTGTGTGATGTATTGAATTGCTTTTTGTGGCCCTAACATTCTCAGATAACGTTGTGTACCCCCTGCTCCAGGGAACAAACCCACAGAACATTCTACCAAGCCTATTTTATTTTTAGGATGAATTGTCATGATTCTATGATTACAGGCCAACGCAATTTCACAACCGCCACCTAAGGCTAATCCGTTGATTGCAGCAACAATAGGTTTCTCACTTACTTCCATCCTACGCATGGCTTTATGCGTTATTAAGAGCATCTGATAGCATTCTTTTTTAGAGGCATCATAATTTAAAAACCATTTTAAATCTCCTCCTGCAATAAAATCATTCTTAGCAGAATTAATTACAATTCCCTTTACCGCAGCATCTTCTAGCGCCTTATCCATTAACTTGAAAAAAGTAGGCGTCGTTACAGCATTCATAATATTAACTGGAGAATTTATAACATCCCAAGTAATAAAAGCAATCCCATCTGCATCTACTGTATATTTAATATGTTCCATTTACTAGGTTCTTTTATCGTTGCTTAAACACGTTCTATTATCGTTGCAATACCCATTCCTCCACCTACACAAAGTGTTGCTAAAGCGGTACTTTTTCCTTGACGTTCTAATTCGTCTAAAGCGGTTCCTAAAATTATACAACCCGTTGCCCCTAGTGGATGTCCCATAGCGATGGCGCCACCATTTACATTCACTATAGCATGATCCACCTTCATATTTTCCATTAATCGCAAAGGAACAACTGCAAAAGCCTCGTTTACCTCCCATAAATCTATATCAGAAGCATTCATTCCTGCCATTTTAAGTGCTTTTTGGGATGCAGGAGTTGGTCCTTCCAACATAATTAAAGGTTCTGACCCTATAACAGTTCCCATTTTAATAATAGCTCTTGGGGTTAGTCCCAGTTTTTTACCAACTTCTTTATTTCCAATCAACATTAAAGCTGCACCATCTACTAATCCAGAAGAATTACCAGCATGATGTACGTGATGAATACGTTCTATTTCAACATAAGCATCTAAAGCTGTTTGATCAAAGAATTGCTCTCCCATTGTAGCAAAAGCAGGTCTTAATCCTGCTAATGTTGCCACGGTGGTATTAGCCCGAATATATTCATCTTGCGCTAAATGTGTAAAACCATTTATGTCTTTTACAGGGATTAAAGATTTGTCAAAAAATCCAGCCTGGCGTGCTTTAGTTGCACGCTGTTGGGAAGCCACAGCAAAAACATCTACATCATTGCGTGTATAACCATATTTTGAGGCAATTAAATCTGCCGAAATTCCCTGCGGTACAAACTTGCCGAAGGCTGCTTCTGGTTCCATTACCCATGCAGAACCATCGATTCCCATTGGGACTCTTGACATAGATTCTACACCACCAGCAATAATCAAGTTAGACCAACCCGATCGTATTCTTGCTGCTGCTTGATTTATGGCCTCTAAACCAGATGCGCAATATCTATTCAAAGAGACTGCAGCTAAATGATTACCATAATTTGCACATTGTGCTGCCACTTTAGCGACATTACCTCCTTGTTCTCCTGCTTGCGTTACACAACCCATTACAAGATCTTCTACTAAAGAAGTGTCTAGATTATTGCGTTCTTTTAGTGCTTCCAATAACGTGGTGGTAAGTTGCACAGGACTCACTTGAGCTAAGCTTCCTGTTTTCTTCCCTATACCTCTAGGTGTTCTTACAGCATCATAAATATAGGCTTCCATGAAATCATAATTTTAAAGTTACTAAGTGGTAACATTAAATGTAAAAAAATAGTGTGACCAAGTGGTTACAAATTTAATTAAATATTTATCTTTACCAAAATATCATTAAATATAAAGAATAACAGTCTATAAACGAACACTATATATGAATGATTCCAATTTAGAGGCGCATTATAATTTTGATCATAATGAAGCTATTATAAAAGAGCATCTTGAAAAAATAGATGTAACAGGTCTTTCTAAAAAAGAGATTGCCATAAAATTATACAATCATGTACGCGACTATTGGCCCTACTACCCTTATCGGTTTAGTTTAAAAAAAACGGACTGGAAAGCATCAGAAATAATTAAACATAAAAATGGACATTGTTTGGACAAAGTCGTTTTATTAATTACTTTTTTGCGAGCGAACAACATCCCTGCAAAATTAGGTTTGGCCAAAGTTAAAAATCATATTGCCGTTGAGGATGTCATTGAGAAATTTGGATCGGATGTACTGGTTCCTCATGGTTATATAGCTATTTTTTTAAATAATAAATGGGTAAAAGCAACGCCTGCATTTAATATAGGATTGTGTGAGATGTTAAAAGTATCTGTTTTAGAATTTGATGGTGAGAATGACTCCCTATTTCAGGAGTTTGATAAGAGCGGAACTAATTCTTTTATGGAATATTTAGAGGATTATGGAACATTTGATGAAGTCCCTCTCGAATATATGTTAGAATTAATACGCCAACATTACCCTAATATTCATAAAAAGAATGTAAAATTAGGTGATGTTTTAGATTTAGCCCATTTATAATGAAGAAAGACAGAGCAGCAACAGAGAAGAAAATATACAATGCTTTTTTAGCTATATTAAAAGAAAAAGGTCCGCAAGGTGTTGGTATTAATGCTATTGCTAAGGAAGCTGGTGTTTCTAAAGAGCTTATTTATCGTTATTTTGGTGGATTAAAAGGGTTACTCTTGCAATATGCTCAAAAGGGCGACTTCTTTAAATCTTTATTAGTTTTAAAGGATAAAGAGCAAAGTAGCGTTGAGGACTTACAAAAATTCACAAAAGAAGGTACTAAAGAACTACGTGAAAATAAACTCACCCAAGAAATTTTACGTTGGCAATTGCTTGAAAATAATAGTGAGACTAAAGAATTATTTAAGTACACGAATTCTCAAATTAGTAAAATTTTTGCCATCAGCGAAAAAGACACTTCCCTCAACCACGCCTTACAATTAATGATTGGAGGTTATGTCTATTTTATATTGCTGTCAAAATTCCATAAAAAGTTTATCCATACTGATTTAAGCAACGAGGAAACTTGGTCTAATTTTGATGAAGCACTAGAGAAAACTATAGAACTTTTCAATAAAAAACAAGCGTAAAGCACAGGTAGCTAAGGTATTCAAGGCAAATGCTATTCTTCAGTAGCTGAACATATAAAATCAATCTGGAATACCCCGAAGTACAATTTTCACCCCCCTATATGTAACACAAATCATTCAGCGTTTTAATAAACATCTAAAAGTTGATTTAATACAACCTTCAGATAAGCAAGTACAGCTAATAAGCATTGAAACCATTCCGTTATTTTGGTATAACGAGACTTTAAATTATAAAACCTTTATGGTTCCATGAATCTTAGTGTTATTGGTCACGATGATTACTTTGTTTTTGTCTGGAATGAATATCGTACGAGAAAAAGAAATTGGCACTTTAGAGCAAATAAATGTAACGCCAATTAAAAAAAGTCAGTTTATCATAGGGAAACTTTTCCCGTTTTGGGTTATTGGTATGGGTTTATTAACCATAGGCTTAATTATTGCCAAACTAATTTTTAATGTCCCAATGCTAGGTAGCTTACCCCTTATGTATTTCTACACTTCCATTTATATTTTAGTGGTTTTAGGCATTGGGTTATTTATTTCAAACTTTACAGAAACGCAGCAACAAGCGATGTTTATTGCTTGGTTTTTTATGGTTATTTTTATTTTAATGAGTGGTTTATTTACCCCTATTGAAAGCATGCCAAAATGGGCTCAGATAATCACAGAATTTAATCCAATTAAGTACTTTGTAGAGGTTATGCGGATGGTTATGCTTAAAGGTTCTAGTTTAATAGATATTCTACCGCAATTGTCTAAAACACTCCCATATGCCTTGATTATGAATGGATTAGCTGTATGGAGTTATAGAAAGTCAATTTAATTATCAATTTTACACAACTTAATCAAGGACCATATTTAATAAAAGCCCTACGTACTCAACTAGGGCTTTTATACTATGAATATTATCTTTATTAAAATTGAAATGAAGCCCCAACAATGATAATACCTTTATAACCAAAACCCAATTCGGCAAATGCTGCAACAGTTTTACCTATCCTAAAACCTAACGCACTTAATTGAAAATTAAAATTGGTTTTGTAGTGGTCGGCTGTGAAATAGGTCAGGCCCAAGCCTAAATACATTTGAAAACTTTCTCTTGAAATATATAGCTATAATCAGATTTTAAATACGACAACCCTTTTACTATTATTTAAAAAAAATATTTAGGGAAATTAAATTTTCCGTTGTTATTTTTCTAGCTGCTTCCGGGGCTATCGTTTCCATAACATCCCAATGTTCAGCAATTTGCCCTCTTCTATTTTAAACAAATGATAGAATTATAGTCTATTATTTCTCTAAGGCTTTTCTAATATATTCACTATCCCAATGCTTATCATAATCCACTATACCTCTTTTAAAATCTTGGTTGAGAAGTTTTTCTTGCTCTTCGATTTCTTTTCTTGCTTTAAAAATGTAGTTATCGTCACGCTTAGATTCTCGAGCTAATCTTCTTAAACTTTCTTCATCGTATTTAATAAAATTTTGTACTTGCCTGTTCAAGGTATATTTTCTAAAACCCAATTTACTTAACACATCTTTTGCTAAACTTAAGGAAGTGTCTAATGATTCGCGATAAATATTTTCAATACCTAAATTCAATAAATCGTAAGCCTCATATCTATTTTTTGCGCGTATCATGAGTTCTACATGCGGATATTTTTCTTTAACTAGTTTAGTAACCTCTTTGGTTACACTAGGATTATCAATAGCACATATTAATATTTTAGCCTCGGCAATTCCTGCTGATTCTAATAAATCAATACGTGTGGCATCACCATAATACACTTCAAATCCCATTTTACGAAGAAAATCTACCCGATTAGAATCTTGATCTAAGATGGTGGCTTCTACACCATGAGATCTTAAGAATCGTCCCACTGTACTTCCAAAATGTCCAAAACCAACCAAGATTACTTTTTGTGATTTGGCAATATGATCCATTGGTCGTTTTACAGATTCTTTAGTACCCATTTTAGGAAGTATCACGCGTTCATTGATCATGCTTATAATTGGTGTAAGCGCCATCGACAAAGCTGTTATAACTAACATCAGATCCATTTGATCTTGCTCTAATATGTTCAAACTAAAGGCAAAAGACAGCAATACAAATGCAAATTCCCCAATTTGTGCTAAGCCAAAGGTGAGTAGTAATTTTTGATCTAGTTTTAATCCAAATACACGTCCTGTTAGATATAGGACAATGGCTTTAAGAACAATAATAGCTAGCAAAACACCACCAATACTAAACGGACTTTTAGCAATCACAATAAAATTAATAGATGCACCTACAGCCATAAAAAACAAACCCAAAAGCAAGTTTTTAAAAGGTTCTAACGTGCTTTCTAGCTCGTGTTTAAATTCACTATTTGATAGCACTACTCCACCTAAAAAAGCACCTAAAGCAGGACTTAACCCAACATATTCCATTAAAAACGAAATAGCAAATACAATTAAAAAAGCAGATGCAATTAACAACTCACGTACACCAGTTTTAGCCACTTTACGCAGTAATGGCACAATTAAGTATTTACCAACTATGACAATTAAAACAACCGATAAAATAATAGCTAATGTTTGAAAACCTATTGGTAAACCATCTAATAGATTACCATTTTTACCATGATTTTCAGCAGAAGAAACACTATCAGAATTTGATAATAAAGGCAATGCACCAAGCATAAAAATGACAATAATATCTTGAAACAATAAAATTGAAAACGACGAAGTACCAAAAGTGGTATCCATCAAGCCTTTTTCCTTTATGGTTTGCAAAGCAATGGCCGTAGATGATAAAGCGACAGCCATAGAAATAACAAGAGACACTTTCCAATCAAAACCTAAAACGGTAAACAGCAAATAGGAGAGCAACATGGTACCTGCAACTTGCAAACCACCCATACCAAGGATTGTTTTTCGCATGTTCCAGAAGTTTTTGGGTTCAATTTCCAATCCTATTAGAAATAACATCATTACTACTCCAAATTCAGCAAAATGAAGAATATCATCACCTTCTCCCCCGATAAACCCCAATACATACGGACCAATTAGGACTCCAGCTAACAAGTATCCAATTACAGAACTTAGACCTAAACGCTTAGCAATAGATACACAAATAATTGCACCTAATAAAAAAACAATGGCTTGAAAAAGTATACTTCCTGTCATAACTTATTACGTTTGAAGGTGCGGAATATCGTTTAAAAAAGAAAAGCCATTAAAATCATTTATGGTAAGATTTTGCTGGAGCAAATTAATTAATTTACCATATTGGTCTACATATGCTGTTAACTCGTCATCGGATAATTTATGAGTGCCCATAACTGCAAATGGAGGGAAATAGGTCATACCACATAAATTAGCTGTTTGCTCGAATGGTCGCAAAAATTGATTCACAGTAAAGCTATTGGTACCTTCAGAACAATAAACTTCTCTTGAACCGCCTGTGGTTATCACATTTAAACAGGTTTTGGACTGTAAAGCATTCCCTTCTGGACCATAGGCCCAGCCAAACTCCAAAACCATATCAATCCATTGTTTCATTAAAGGAGGACAACTATACCAATACAATGGATGATGCCAAATAATAACATCATGTGCATTTAATAGTTCTTGTTCTGCAGGTACATCAATATGAAAATCTGGATACCGTTCATATAAATCGTGAACGGTAACACCTTCTATATCTTTTATATGATTTACTAATGCAGTATTTGCTCTAGATTTTTCAAACTTAGGATGTGAAAATAGCACTAATATATTTTTCATGTTACGTTGTATTTAAAACAACAATCATCAAGTTATTTAGTAATTAAATCGAAAGATATTTTAATTCCCTCGATAATCATACCGGTACCAATAATAGCAATTATTAGTCCCATAATCTTTCCTATTACGGAAATAACATTATAACCTACTAATTTAACGATTAGATTACTAAGTTTAAATGTAAAATAAGTCAATAAACTCATGAAACCGAAAATAGCTATAACTAATATTATTTGGATGGTCTCAACTCTAGATACGAAGTTCATTGCGGTAACAATAGTACCTGGACCTGCTAAAATCGGAATTGCTAATGGTGAAACGGCTATATTCTCATCAACATGAACATGCTTAATATTTTTAACATTCGACTGCTTAGATTGAAGCATTTCAAAACCAATATAAAATATTAGGATCCCACCAGTAATTTTAAATGCAGGAATGCTAATATTGAACAATTCAAAAATATATTTTCCTAAAAGAACAAATACGCATACAATTATAAAGGCTATTATATTTGCTCTTTTATTGATATCCTGTTTTGTTTTTTCGTCCGCACCTTGTGTTAAAGACAAAAAAACAGTCATGTTTGATATAGGGTTAGTGATAGCAAAAAAACCTGTAAATACGGTAATTGAAAACGTAATTAAATTATCCATTTGTTGCGTAATTATCTATTAAAAAAAATATTGAAAAGGTCCAATTAAGAGGTTCTTCTCCAATATTTTTTAAAAATGCAAAATTACTTGAATTTTTTGACGTGCAATCGTGATCTATTATAAAGGATTATAAAATATTAAAGTCCGTTTAAAACGCTATTTGTAATGCGCACTAATGCATCTACTTTAACAGCATCATAAGCATCTGCATGTGCTGGCGAAAAATAACCTTTGTCTTCCCCTTTATCATTATCAAAGTATTTTCCTGAATCATTTATATAATTATCAGATAATGCTAAATCCACTAGAACAGCTACCCCTTTTTCAGCTGGTGACCAATATTGTCCGTAAGCTTCGATTGCCATTTTAGTGTTTAATAAAGACCCCGGGTTTAGCGTAATCACGATACTATTAGGCTCTTGTTTTGCTAAATTAATGCTCCACATTGTCAATGCTAACTTACTTTGTGCATAGGTGCTATTTTCTGAATCTTGTGCTGTTCCTCTTAAAATAGCTTCAGAAACTGGAGCTTGTGCAGCAGAACTTAAATTAATGATGCGTGGTGTTTTTGATTTTTTCAGAATAGGTAGAATCGCTTTAGTCAAAACATAAGGGGCTAAATAATTCACCACCATACGAATATCTATTCCGTTTTTGTTTTGAGCAATTTTACTTTTAAAAATACCCGCGTTATTGATCAACACATCAATTTTAAGTATTTCATTTTTAATCTTGTCTGCCATTTTTACAACCGCATCCAAGTCTGAAAAATCGGCTACAAAACCGTTAATATTTTCGTTTTTTGAAGCTTCTTTTATTTCAGAAATAACTGCCGAAACTTTCTCTACACTTCTTCCATGAATATAAATCACATGTCCTTCCTTTGCTAATTTTAAAGCTGTTAACTTTCCAATACCATCTGTACTGCCTGTAATTAAAATGGTTTTATTCATGATCCTGCGTGTTTTATTTTTCAATTTCTCTACCAACTAACTATCAGTTCGAGTGAAATTCGATTTTCAGAATTTTGTATCGAGAACTCTTTTAGTAATAAGGCTTCTCGATACTTTTTCACCTCCATTACAGTGCGCTAAAAACACTCGAAGTGACAATAGCTCTACAATTTATTTTTATCGAGAACTCTTATAATAATACTTTTTTAGCTCCATTACTTTGCGCTAAAAACGCTCGAAGCGACAATAGCTATACTTTTTATCTTAAAACCCTTCTAAAACGATTTTACCCTTTGCTTTTCCTGTTTCCAAGAAAGCGTGTGCTTTACGCATATTTTTTGCATTTATGGTTCCAAAATTTTCACCCAAAGTAGTTTTAATGGTTCCGTTGTCTATCAATGCAGAAACTTCATTGAGAATGTTGTGTTGCTCTTGCATATCTTCGGTTTGAAACTTAGACCGTGTAAACATAAATTCTATATGGGTAGAAACTGCTTTATGCTTAAATGGCATAACGTTAAACGATTTGGGGTCGTCTATAAAACCAAATTTTCCTTGTGGTTTTATAAGCTTAACAATCTCGGCTGCGTGTTGCTCAGTAGCATTTAAACTTACTACATAATCTGGAGCGGCAAGTTGATATTTTTCAAACTCCTCACTTAATTTATTCCTATGGTTAATAACCATATCTGCACCCAATTCTTTTAACCAAGTTGTAGTTTCTTCACGTGAAGCTGTAGCAATAATATTCAACTTCGTCAGTTTCTTAGCCAATTGCACCAAAATAGAGCCTACTCCACCAGCAGCACCAATTACTAAAATAGATTTCTGAGCATCATCTTTAGCAACTTCTAATCTATCAAACAATAGTTCCCAAGCGGTAAGCGTAGTTAAGGGTAAAGCAGCTGCTTCTGCATACGATATGCTAGTTGGTTTTTTACCAACAATACGTTCGTCTACAACTTGGTATTGCGCATAACTCCCTTGACGGGTAATATCCCCAGCATACCAAACTTCATCTCCAACCTTAAATAGTGTAACCTCTTCGCCAACTTCTTTCACAATTCCTGTAGCATCCCAACCAATTACTTTCCAATTATCCCCTTCGGTAGGCACGTTTGCACGAACCTTATAATCTGCCGGATTTACTGAAATGGCCTTTATTTCAACAAGAACAAATCTTCCTGATACTTTTGGAGTTTCTAATTCTATGTCTTGTAGTGATTTAACATCTTCTATTGAAAGGTTCTCTTTATACCCTATTGCTTTCATTTTATGGTGTTTTTTATGATTACTTAAACGTAACGATATCTTCAAAATTTCTTCTAGATTTACCAAATTCTGGGTTTGCTTTTCGGTAACCAAAAGCTACCATAAAAGATAAACCGTATTTATCAGTATCCACACCAAATTTCTCTTTTAATAAAGCTTCTGCTTTTTCTTGGTGAAACCCTTCTATCGGACAACTATCGATACCAGCTAAAGCAGCTGAAGTCATCATATTTCCTAATGCGATATACGTTTGTTTGGCAGACCAATCAAATAATTTTTTGTCGGTATCTAAATCAAAATCGCGTTCTTGAAATTCTCTATAAAATTTTGAATACATTTCAATAACATCTGCTGGTAATTGCTTGACGTCTTTCATCATTGTCATAATATAGTCAGCATCGTGTTTTACCATAGATGCTTTCATGCTTAGTCCTAATACAAAGTGACTTGCTGTATCTAATTTTAAAGGCGCTCCCCAAGCTACAGGTTTTAATAATTCTCTTAATTCTTTATCTTGAACTACAACAAAATGCCAAGGCTCAAAACCAAAAGAACTTGGTGATAGATGTGCGGTTTCTAAGATAAATTTCATATCCTCATGAGCTACTTTTTTAGTTGTATCAAATTCTTTAGTTGCGTGCCTGAATTGAAATGCGTTTAAAATCTCTTTTTTCGAAATGTTTGGTGTATTCATAATTTTATATTCTTAGTACTCATTATTTTAGTGCTTATTAATACTATCAAAAGTATAGCGACAAAAGTAATGACAGTTTTAATAACTCACAATAACGGTCACAAATGATAGTATCTTATTTTTAGCTATTATTTTCACTATCATTTGATTATCAAATATTTATGTTTTTTAAATTATACTATATAAAGTATAGTTGTGTAATTAAATATAGTATTGTAATTTTGTGTATTAAAGGATTAACTTATGGAGGTAGTACATAAAAAACGACTTATAAAATATAACGATAAATTATTTTCGTGCACTACAAGTATTGCTATGGAGTTGATTGGGGGTAAATGGAAAAGTGTGATTTTAATTTATCTTATAGATGGCAAAAAACGCTATAATGAACTTCATAAATTGATTTCTACTATTACGGAGCGTACTTTAAGTTTACAATTAAAACAATTGGAAAAAGATGGATTAATAACACGAAAAGTTTATACAAAAAAGCCACCTTTAAAAGTAGAATACGCTTTAACACCTTTTGGAGAAAGTTTAGCTCCGGTATTGACATCGATTGCCCAATGGGGAAAGATTGTAGCTGATGCAAGAGGTGAAATTATTGAATAAACAGGTATTGTATGCTATTATAAAAAGCCCTAGCAATAATGTTGCGCAGTATCTTCTTTGATTGCATTTATGTAATCAATATTTATTTCTAATGAATAGTTATAGGTTTTAATTTTTAACTCTTATTTGCACCTAACATGCGAAGCATCTTTGTGTGATCTAAAATTGCATGACTCATTGATTTTTTAACGTGATAAGGCATCCCATATTCTTGTGCAGTTTCTCCCACAATCGCCGCTAGGTTTTTATAGTGCACATGGCAAACATCTGGTAGCACATGATGCTCTACTTGGTAATTTAGGCCACCAATAAGCCAAAACAAAAGATGACTGTCTGGAGAAAAATTACTCGTGGTTGCAAATTGATGCCCGTACCAACATATAGAGTCCAAAAAGCATCCAAACCGTTGTTATCAAACCTGATGAAAGCAGCATTAATGGTAAAAAAAATAAAGCCAACATCACTATAGTTTTCACAACCATTGTTGAATTGGCATTTCGGCTCTTTTTGTGGGTTTTAAAATAGATGTTTACTCTATTTCTTAATGTTTTTGAAAAATTAGGATTTATGTCTCTTGAAAACTTTGGATTATCGATACGATTAGTTTTTTATTTGATTTTTACTACTTCAAAAACAGTATCACATTTCTATTAAGACAAGTATTTCTTAATTAGGAATTTACGTAATAGTGTATTGAAAATTTGTGATGTATTGAACTAAAAAAAAAAACATGCTATTGTTTTGTAGCTAAAACATACTTAAAACATACAATTTTATCAGAATTTATGTTAATTACATATGAAAATGTTATCTTTTTTTGAAAGATGAACTTTTTATTTGGATATCCAATACCGGTTTAACATTTTTTAAATCTAGTTATATACAGAAATCCCATTACTCCGCTTTATTGAATGCCTATTCAATGTAACGGGAGATACACTTTATTGCCAATAATAGCATATGCTTATTTATCTCAAATTCTATTCTATTGTGAACTTTTACTAGAAACCTATAAGAAAAAGTCAAGTGGCTAGATACGTCAGTCCGTTAAATAGTGATGGGAAATAGGTGTATAACCAATAGCCTAAAAGACGTGTTGTATTTCATTTTACCTTCAAAAACTCCAACGTAATCTCACAAACAGACTATTCCCTAAGGTTTTATAATCTTCAAACTCAAAAAAGGACTGTCCAGTAAAATTGAGTTCCCAATTTGTGGCTATAGAATAATCTAGACTTGGCATTATAATGACTGAATGATTTGTAGGTGAATAAATGGTACTCAAAGATCCATTAAAAATGGGTGTGAATTCTTCGGCTAATTGCAAAAATCCAGAATATGTATAAGGCATTAAGTTTTTCGGGCTTAGAGTACTGTAGAGTAAAGCTCCTAAGCCACTTGAAGCTTGATTAGCTGAACTGTTATATAAAATAGAACCGTTGATGTAAAGTCCTTTTTTAAAACCATAATCAACGGAAACAGAAGCACTCAACACATTTTCTGAGTCAATATAATTTTCATAAGGTACAAAATAGGATATTTCCCCTTTAAAACCGGCATCCTTTAAATTTCCTGCCCAACCTGTCCCAATCACCCAATCCTTTTGAATAATTCCTGTAATTAACTGAATATCATACGCCCATTTATTAAACTTATACATCGCTGCCATAATATGATTATCCTCACCTCTCCCCTTTTTTGCTGCTACTTCAATCTTGCTGAAATCATCTAAATAGTATTGAATTCGAATGGCATCACTTCCTGGACGTTCTTCGTAATCGAAATCTAAAAAGTTATAGGTATTGAAGATATCATTCGGATTCCAAACTAAATTCATTCCCCAATTAACGCGTTGCCTACCCAAAGTGATATCCCAATTGCCTTTTGTATAATTAATTAAAGCCCTGTCAATGATGGTATTAAAAAGTAAACTTCTATTATCAATTACATTCCATGATAAGTCGATTATACCATTATCCTGAGAAATGAAATTTGAAAAACCAAGTATATTTTTAACATTGTCACCGTAAAACAATCGGTTTCTAAGCTCCAATCTAACGGTAATTTCTTCAGAAGGAACGTATTTAAAATTGAGTCTGTTGTGTAATAAAGTTGTCCATTGCAATTGATTAAGATTATCTATAAAACTAAACTCGTGAAGATTTTTCACATAACCTGACAGGAATAATTGTTGCTCTTTTTCCTGAGCTGTTGAATTAAAGCTTATAAGCCCCAAAAGACATGTAAAACATAACTTTTTCATTATGTTTAAGTTGGTGTTTGTTCTACATCTGACTCTATTTTACCATCAACTAAGGTAATTACACGTCTTGCTTTTTTAATGACACGTTGATCATGCGTTGAGAACAAAAAAGTAATTTTCTCCTCTTTATTTAATTTAGCCATAATCTCCAGTAAATTGGCTGCTGATTTTGAATCTAAATTAGCTGTTGGTTCATCTGCCAAAATAATTTTAGGTTTTGAGGCCAAAGCTCTAGCCACTGCAACACGCTGTTGCTGACCTCCAGATAGCTCACCTGGCTTACTATTTATTCTATCTTCTAGACCAACTTCTTCCAATAAACTTAATACTCGTTCTTCACGTTCTTCTTTAGGCATATGTTGTAACTGCAATACAAAACCCACATTCTCTTTCGCGCTAAAGACAGGTATTAAATTAAAAGATTGAAATACAAATCCTATATTGTGTAATCTAAAATCTATCAACTTGTTTTCTGATAGCTTCGTAATCTCTACACCATCAATAAAAACAGTACCTTCTGTTGGCTCATCCAATCCACCCATCATATTTAATAAGGTAGATTTTCCTGAACCGGAAGGTCCAACCAAAGCCACAAACTCTCCTTCTTCTATATGGACGTGCACATTTTGAACCGCATGAACTGGAATCGTTTTTGGGTTGAATGTTTTACTTACATTATGTGCATCTATAATTGTTTTCGCCATAATTTTAAATTTTACGTATTGCTTCTGATGGATTTAATTGTAACGCTTTATAAGCAGGGTAAATAGCCGATAGAATCGCTGTTATTAAACACATGGTTACAATAATTACATATTTATCATGATCTAAAGCAGGATAAATTATAGAACTGAATCCGTAGGATGCTAAACCTTCCGAAAACATAGATAAATTAATTCCAGTTTTTCCTAATACTGTAACAGTTAACCATCCAACCAGCAAGCCAATTGGAGCGCCTATTACTGTTAAATAAATGGTTTCCAGCATAATCATTATAAATATCTTACGCTTGTTCAATCCAATAGCCATGAGCATCCCCAGTTCTCTAATGCGCTCTAAAACAGACATTAACATAGTATTTATAATACCAAAAGTTAATGCTAATAAAATGATACCACTGATGATATATGTGTACAGATTAAAAGATTCTATTATCATTCCCAGTTCAGGAGATAATTCTTTCCAATCTTCAATTTTTCCTTTAGGCGCTACTCCAATGCTGAATTTTTTAATAGTTTTCAATTGTTTTTCATCTTTTACCAAGATGGCTATTTCATTGCTTTCCGATGGTTTAAGCCCTAATAGCTCTTGTAGATGTTTTTGTTGCACATATACATTTACTTCGTCTAACGAAATATTTTTAGATCTGTAAATTCCCCCAATTCTAAAGGCTCCTGAAATCATCTCAGAATCTGTATTCGTAAAGGTCAATACAACTTTGCTTTTGATTTTAACTTTAAGTTTTTTAGCTAGTTTTTCACCAATGAGAATTTCGTTTTCTTTTCCCGAATCGAAATATGTACCTTCTCTTACATACTCATTCAGTCTAATTTGAGTAACTTCTGAAAAAGGATTGATTCCATAAATTTTCACACCGCTTGCTGTTGTAGGTGAGGTAATCATTCCTGTGGAAATAACACGAGAACTTACCGAAGCAATGCGATTATCAGATTGAAATTGATTTAGTTTTTCAGCCGTATTTGTAATGGTAAATTTTGAATCGTTCTCCTCACTAAAAGTTGGGTGATGAATTTGAATATGAGATAATTGTCTGTAAACCGATTCATCGATATTGTTCTTATACATCCCCCAAGAAAACGATAAAATGAAAATACCTGCCCATACACCAATAATAATAGAGCTTATTACTATTAAACTTCTGGCTTTATTCCTCCAAATATTCCGCCAAGCAATTTGAAATAACATAATTAACTATTTATGGCTTCAACAGGTTTTAACTTCATCACCTTATACCCTGGATAAAAGGCTAATAGGACAGATAATATTAAAACGATTAAAGTTTGAACAATAAAAATTTTCTCATGACTAGAAAAGTATATGATAGATTCAATACCGTAATCTTCATAAACTTCCTTCAGATTTCCCGTTAAATGAATGGGATGTATGGTAAACCATTTTATAAACAGAATACTCGCAATAACACCAGTAAAACACCCAATTAATGAAATCATAATAGATTCTAATAACAGTACTAAAGCCAATAAGCGCTTTTTCATTCCTATGGCAATCAAGATTCCTAATTCGTGCTTACGTTCAAATATCATCATTAACAAGGTGCCAAATAACCCGAAGGAAATAATAAAATATAAAACACCAATGATGATATAATGACCGGTACTATCGGCTTCTATAAATTGATCTATTTCTGGCATCATTTCTTTCCAACTCATTACTTCGTATTTATCAGAATCTATTGATTCTTGTAAGGAGTGTTTTAGTCTTTCCAAATCTGTTGTTTTATCTAACATCACCGAAACGGATGTTAACCGATTTTCAGCGCCGTGCATGTATTGAGACTGCTGTAAAGGCATATACACCACATTGTTATTCAACTCAATAGCTCCTAATTTCACTACCCCTTTTACCCTGAACTTAGCGGCAGCACTACTTGCATGATAGCCTTGACCCAGCAATACCAAGATGTCATTCACTTTTAGTTTTAATTGGGCGGCTAATCCTTCTCCTAAAACAATTGCATTATCATTAACGGTTTCAATGTATGCACCGGCTACAATTTTATCGTGTAGCCTATTAACTTCTTTTTCTTTAACTGGATCTATTCCTAAAACAAGAACTCCTTTGGTTTTATTAGCCCAAGAAGCAAGTGCAAAAGTTTGCAAACGCGGCATAAGGCGTGTCACATTTGGATTTTTAACTAACTCTTGATACAATTGATTATCTTCCTCGAAAGTATTATCAATAGATTGTTCCTCCCAATAACCTTTTTTATGAACTTGTAAATATCCAGAGGAATAACTCACCACATTATGGATCATATTATCATAAACACCATCGGTTAACGAACGAAATATTATTGCTAATAACACTGCAAAAAATACAGAGGTAGCAGTGATGATTGTTCTGCGTTTATTACGCCAAATATTTAACCAAGCTAGTTTTAATAACATTATTTTAATTGTTTCATATTTCTTGTGGTGAAAAAATTATCGTTTATCTCTTTATCAAATACAACAGTATTATAAATAATTACTGTGCTGTTTCCTTCTTTATCAACCGGAAACATTTCAATTTTTGAGGTTATTTTTCTACCACCAACTTCCTTTACATCACTTGAGTTCATAATGTTTACTAACGCTCCATCTTCATCGTAGAATTCCGCTTTTAATTGTAAAAAATCAACAGAGTCAATCCAAACAACTACCTTTTCCCATACAATAGCTGCGGAAGGTTTTGGTATCATTTCAATTTTATAACAGTCTATATTTGAGATGGTTTCTTTTCCTAGTAGTTTATGATCATAATCTGAAACTGAAGAAGCTTCTTTAACCAAATCATCATTGGTGAAATCGGTTCCCATCCAACTTTGCGACATCATAGATGGTGGTAGTTTTATAGTACGTTCAATAGACGGAATCCAGTTCCATACTTCTTTTACTCGCTTTAAGAATACAGTGCCCTTTTCTTTTGCTGGAGAAGTAACTAAAATCATAGAATAATCATCACCCTTAGACCAAGTTTTCATATTCATTTCTCTACTCCAGGTAGGTCTGATTATTTTGATGGTGATTGCTGCTTCTGATGTTTTACCACGCATGTTATCATCTGCTTTCTGAACAATTTCTTTGGCAGAAAGGTTTTGTTGCGCATATAAGGGCAGGAATGATAGTAGCCAAACTATACTAACAACGGTAGCTTTTATGAATTGAGTGTGTTTCATTAAACCAAAGTTAATTGACCTTACTGCTATAACATATGACGGTTGTCAGCCCCAAGGGAAAATTATTTTAAAGAATGTACTCAAAAACAATAGGGATATAACCCAAGTATTAACCTAACCCTACTTAACTTTATATGGTAAATTTGAATCCTTATATTTGCATGTTCAATCACTATGATTAACCAATTTGCAACAGATAAAAGCGTACTTAGATCAAATAGCGACCATTTCTACTTTAGATTGGGACTTTTTTACTTCAAAATTAAAACGTCGTGTTATTCCGAAGAAAACTATTTTTTTAAAAATAAATGAAATAGAAAACCATATTTCATTTATAGAATCTGGCGTTGTACGCTTATTTATTCCTAAAGAGAATCCAGAAAAAGAAATCACTTTTGGTTTTAGCTTTGAAGATCAATTTATTAGTGCTTACGATTCTTTCTTAACTCAGCATCCTTCAGCATATCAATTACAAGCACTTACCGAAACCTCTCTTTTAAGTATTACGTATAGTGACTTGCAAGACGTATATAAGCAGACGCAAATTGGAAATCTTATTGGTAGATTAACAGCGGAGCGGCTCTTTTTATTAAAATCGAAGCGGGAACAAAACTTATTGAATCTTACTGCAGAAGAGCGCTATATGAAGCTATTTAAAGAGCGGCCAGAGCTCTTAAAAGTGATTCCTTTGAAATACATCAGTTCTTATATTGGTGTTACCGCACAAGCTTTAAGTCGGATTAGAAAACGTTTGTAATAAACGTATTATGCGAATTTAATTGATTTGGGTTCATTGTTTAGTGCCAAATAGCCATTTATCTTTGCAAAAAAAAAGTTATGGCAGTAGTCATTTTTGTTTTAGTGCTTTGGTATGTAGGTTTATTTTTCCAGTCTTTCTTTTTGCATCGTTATGCGGCACATCAGGTATTTACCATGTCTAAGACAATGGAGCGGATTACTTTTGTATTGACCTGGATTTTCCAAGGCTCTAGTTATTTAAGTGCTTACGGTTATGGGGTTATGCATCGCATGCACCATGCCTATACCGATACGGAGAACGATCCGCATTCACCATCTCATGATGCTAATTTATTTGCGATGATGTGGCGTACAAAAACCATCTATCAAGATATTAATAAAGAACGGATAGCTATAGATAAGCGTTTTACCAAAAACGTACCACAATGGAAAGCATTTGACACCTTTGCGAGTTCGCGATTTTCCAGAGTACTTTGGATTAGCCTTTACATTTTATTTTTCGCCTACTTTACCACAGCAGCTTGGCAATGGCTATTACTCCCAATTACCTTTTTAATGGCTCCTATTCATGGAGTGATTATTAATTGGTTTGGTCATATTTATGGCTATGTAAATTTTCAAATGAAAAACACCAGTAAAAATCTCTTCCGTTTTGATTTTTTAATGATGGGTGAAGGCTATCATAACAACCATCACAAACATGCCAGTAGCGCCAATTTTGGAGTAAAATGGTATGAGGTTGATGTTACCTATGTAATTATAAAACTACTAGATGCTTTTGGATTTATTCAATTGAAGCCAATTCCAGTTCAGGATTAATTCTTAAGGAAAAGTGATACAGATGTAAAAGGAGTGTTTTGTAGTAGTGCTTATGAATAACTAAGCGATGTACTTTTGTACCCGAAGTGGAAATTTTCTAGTGAAAAAAGACAAGAAATTAAGTATACATAGGCTCATATCTGTTTTGTTTAAAAGGACTAGGATTACCTAAAAGTCAAACCTTACGCACTTTACCTACTAACATAGGTTTTAATTCAAGTTTAATAGTATCAATTTTAATGCTAATTTTTCAATTTATTCGTGATTTGCTTTTAAAAATCTACCACTGTCCATTTGTATTCTAAAATCACCCAAAAATAACTTTTTAAGCCAAAAACAACTCAATTTATCACCAAATCTGATTAAAAACGTGTTTTTATTAGGATTTACATAAATAATTGTTTATTATGAAATAGAGAAATATTAACTAAAACATATATATGAGGCAACTAAAGATCACTAAACAAATTACAAACAGAGATACAAAATCATTAGAAAAGTATTTTCAGGAAATATCAAAATTAGATATGATAACCATTGATGAGGAAGTAGAACTGACTAAAAAAATACGTGAAGGAGATCAAGTTGCACTTAATAAATTAGTAAACGCCAATTTACGCTTTGTAGTTTCAGTTGCAAAGCAATACCAAGGAAGTGGTTTACGACTTTCTGATTTGATAAACGAAGGAAATGTTGGACTGGTTAAAGCCGCCAAGCGTTTTGATGAAACTCGAGGATTTAAATTTATATCGTATGCAGTTTGGTGGATTAGGCAATCAATATTACAAGCGATATCTGAACTATCACGTATGATTCGCTTGCCTTTGAATAAAATTGGAGAGATTAGTAAAATAAATAAAGTTTTTTCTTCTTTAGAACAGAGTTTTCAACGACCACCAAGTGCTATTGAAATTGCTAATGAATTAGATATGAGTACATCGCAAGTTAAGATTGCTATGAAAAATTCAGGAAAACACATGTCAATGGACGCTCCATTTCAAGATGGCGAATCTTCAAATCTGTATGCTCTTATTCAATCAAAAGAAACAACAAGTCCGGATACTAAAATGATACAAGAATCTCTTAGCTCAGATATTGGTCGATTATTGAAAACCTTACCTAATAGAGAAAGTAATATTATACGTCTTTATTACGGTATAGGAGAAAAAGCTCCGATGAGTTTAGCAGAAATTGGTGAAATTTTTGAAATATCTAGAGAGCGTGTAAGACAAATTAGAGAAAAAGCGATTAGAATACTGCGTAGAAAAACGCAGAACGAAGTTTTAAAAGCGTACTTATAAGAGATAGCACTAGTAAGCAAATGTCAGCATATAAGTTGATACAATGCGTTATTTAGAAATTTTATTGTCCTAAAAAAAGGAGCATTTCATTAATGAAATGGCTCCTTTTTTTTACTTAGAAAAATCAACTGCTATGTTGAAGCATTAGGACACCACTTCTAATAAAATAAATTGGTTTAATTGCGGAATAATAGCACTGAAGTTATTATCTGCTACTAGTATTAAAGACTTGTTTCCATTTTCTAAATCTGGGCCAAAAGTAAATCCCTCTAAATTATCTACAATACCCCCTTTAAGTTGACTTCGAACAGTCTCAAAATCAAACAAAAATGTTTTGGTGACTTTGGTATATTCAGCTCCGATTAAGCTATCCATTCCGCTTACATCGGTGGCATTTGTTGCATCTACGTTATATATTCTCACGGTATTTCCTCCATCTACATAACCTGTTGAAAAAGAACGTTCTAGCACTAAAAACTTATTTTCTGCATAGGCTAACAATTCTACTACACCATTAAGTTCAAAACTGGTTCCGAATAATGCTGGACGCGCTACAGGATCTGGCTCATACACAATTTCTTTTTCAAATGCATTTGTCGTCTTATTTATATAGGCTATACGTATTGGAGAATCGGTATCTTCTAATGTTGGTGCTTCGCCGTCTTCTTTTAACGGTAGTTCCATAGCCACCCAATATCCTTGGCCATCATGACTTGCGGTTAGACTTTCAAACACTCCATTATGACGAGGTCCCAAATTGGCATCTGCATTGGGTTTGTATCGTTCTGGCAGCGTAGCTGCGCTAACAAACATTCCGTCTAAAGTTGCTGTACTTACAAAAGGAGGAAGTCCGTTATTTATATTTCCTTCACTGGTCCAAACCACATTTCCATTAGCGTAACGAATTGATTCTGGATCAGCTATTCCTTCAGTTAAAACTGCTCCGTTGGTATCTTTAAAATTAGTAACTGCTGTTAAATTTACAGAAGTAAACCCTTCCTGTGTAAAAGCGATAGCAGCCGTATAAAAATGAGGAGCTATTTTATCATCACTAATCATATACCATGTATTGTTAGCATAGGTTATTCCAGATAAACCACCTACTACTGTATTCTCAAATACTGTGGCATCTGGAAGTATATAATCATCAATAAAACGCAACTCCGTAATATTCTGATTTTGATTCTCCCCCTGATTCTCATTCTCTTCCTGATTCTTAATGTGATCTGACCCCTCATTAGAGCCACAAGAAAGCATAGAAAGTAGTATAGCAAATACATATAATTTAATCATTGTTTTTTTATTTTATTAATTTTTTAAATATGCAAATAGTATCATATTATCGGGGAATACGTTTACCTAAATATTAAGTGTTGGTTATCATTAACTAATGATACCAATATAAATCATACATTCTAATCAAGCACTAGTTTATACCAAACACTTCCGTTTTACTAAAGATACCATATGTATACCGAAAAAGTGTGCTGTTGCCCCTATCTATGTATCTTACAGCAGAAAAAGAAAGTAGCTGCCGTATATCCCAAAAAAAACCTTTTTTAAAACTATTTTTTTTCATCCCAAAAAATCCTAACTTGAAAACCTTAATAATACACATGAAATTAAAAACTTTTATTCTTCCTTTAGCCTTATTTATTGTAACTTTTTTTAGCCTAAGCGCATGCAAAGACAAAAAAAGCGAGACGCTACCAACGGATGATACCGAGGTAGCAATAGCTACCTATAAATGCCCGATGAATTGTGAGGATGGCAAAACCTATACTGAAGCTGGAACATGCCCCGTATGTAAAATGAATTTAATGGCGGTTGATGAAGAAAGCAAAAACACCTGCGCTGCTTATACTGGTGGAGAATGTAAATGCGAATCGGGTACTTGTACTTGTGTAGATTGTCCAAAGAAAAATAAAGAAATGAAATGTGCCATGCATGAAGATGGCAAAAAATGTGAAAATTCCGATTGCAAAGAGCACAGTAAGCAAATGTCATGCACGATGCATAAAGATGGTGAAAAATGTGAAGATGCCGATTGCAAAGAACATGCAAAACAATAGCTATATTAGTTTATAAATGCTTATTCGAGTGATTTTTTGGCAAAAAATTAGTTTTGAGAATCTATGCGGCTAAATGCTTATTCTCGATACAAATTGTACTCATTTCAATCGTGAAATTCACTCGAATTGATAGCATTTTATCAAAATACGCAAGGGACTAAAACATGAATTTCATACTCTTAAAAAATGCCTGTGCTACAGGTACTCTAGTTTTCGTTTAACAGGCTATTCCATCCTAATAAGCTTTATTGTTTCATAAATGTTTATTAGAATGATTTTTAATAAAAAAAATGTATCGAGAATTATTACAACTAAATGCTAATTCTCGATACATTTTTCAGGCATTTCAGGCATTTCATACATCAAATCAAATCAAAATGACCTCATTTTACCTTTATGCCGTTGCCGTTTTTGCAGATTTTGATTCCATGATTTTTCCTATGAGATCTGGTAATTTTTCAAATGCTGCGGCCAGGCCATGTGTTTTTCCAGCTTCTAAGAAAGAAATATTATCATCTTTGGTCACTAAAAAACCAATGGGTTGTATGCCTACACCAGCTCCTGCTCCCATGCCCTGTCCTTGCTGCGATTTGTTCTTGATATCGGTACCTTCACCTCCACCAGAGCCAAAACCCATACCTACTTTAATTACTGGTACACATTTAAATTCTCCTAACTCGAACTGCTGCCCTACAACAGTTTCGGTTTTTGCTTCTGATTTAATAAACTCTGTGATTTGTTTTAATAATTCTTCAAAATGTAGTTCCATGACGTTTTTTTTAACTGTTAATAAATGATTTTATAATGTAAATAGGTCTGTTTTTCATTTGTAACGCCAGTGAATTCTTATTTTCAAAATTAACGCTACAATCACCTTTATAATAATTGAGCAATACCATTAAAGGGAACAATTTTGCATTCAAAATACAATCGCCTGTATCTATAGTTATATGAAAGTGTTTAACCTTAAACGATTTCATTACGCTTAAAAACTGCTTTGCCGTAAACTGTTTTTTGCTTTTTTTAGAAGCTTTCTTTGCACTATGCTTCTTTGGTTTTGCTGCTATTGGTCTTAGCGGATAGAAATAAAAGGTGCGAAATAAAGCTTGTATTTTGAATCTCACGATCTCTTTTTCATGTTTTTGAACACTTAATTTAGCCAAGCCTTGAACTCTAATGTAATACTGATTTGTAGCCGTTTCAATACTAACGATAATTGATACAAATAGCATATAGAGCAACAGTAGCAAAAACAAGATGAATAAAACGAATACGAACATTGCTTTATTTTCATATAAAGTAACTAAAGATCTGATAATGAGACAATGATCTAAATCAGGGTAGTGCCTTTACTATTTTACTGCCCTTTACATTTTACCTGAATGAATTGGTTGAGCGACTGGCTAAAGCTATAAATAGTAAAGAATGCCCGCTGGTGAAATTCTAAAAAATGTGGAATTAAAATATAAGTATGGCGTGTATGCCAATACAGAAAAATACGGAATGATTGTAGTGCCTATTTTAGGATTGTATTATTGGAGTAGCAATCAAAAATTTGAGATGAACGCAAACTTACCCATAATGGCTGATGCTAATTATAAGCTTTACCCAAAAATAGAGCTTGGAATGCGGTTTGACGGTTTAGGAACAACGTATTATTTAAATTCTCATGAGTATCGTAGTAACGGTACTTATGTTTGTAAAATTTCAAATGAATTGGTAAGCTATTTGCGATTTCAATTAAGTATATCTATTTACCTAAATACTAAAATTTGTTATACGATTAGCAGAAATTATTAAGGTTTATGACACTGATAATAAAATAACATTAGCGGAAGTTCTTTTTATTTGGGAGATGATAAACCCAATTGAATCAACGTTTTACTGATGGTGCCATTTTTAAAGTAGAACTGTTCTACAGGTTTCATTTAGATTAAAGGTACTTTGTCTCAAACCTAGTCCGCTACCAAATTTTAATTCTTTCTTCCGCTGACTTATAATTAGCATCACCTGGCTGCACGTTAAAGGCATTGTAAAATGGTGTAAAATTCATAAGGGGGCCATTAACACGCCATATTGGAGGCGAATGTGGATCTGTGGTCACGTAGTTTCTTAAATATTCATCACGTGTTTTTACACGCCAGATTCGGGCAATAGATAAAAAGAATCGTTGGTCTGGAGTAAAGTCCCCAATTTTAATCGTATCCTGTCCTTGTGCTGTTAACTTAAATGCATCATAGGCAATTGAAATACCACCATTATCTGCTGTATTCTCCCCTACAGTTAATGCTCCTTTTAGGTGTACACTATCTAAAACGGTAAAGGCGTTGTACTGGTCTATAATCTGTTGGGTTTTTGCTTTAAATTTAGTGTAATCATCTTCGGTCCACCAATTAGACACATTTCCGTTCTTGTCGAATTGCGCTCCTTGATCATCAAAAGCATGTGTAAACTCATGGCCGATCACCATACCAATTCCGCCATAATTAACGGCATCATCTGCATACAAATCAAAATAAGGTGCTTGTAAGATTCCTGCAGGAAATACAATTTCGTTTAAAGAAGGATTATAATACGCGGTTACCGTAGATGGCGTTGTATGCCATTCGTCTCTATTTGGTGCTTTATTTAATTGCCCTAGTTCATAATGGTATTCATTTTGACGTAACGCTACCACATTTTCAAAAAACTTCTCTTTATCGATTTCCACATCATAGGTTTTCCAAACATCGGGGTAACCTATTTTTTTATTTATAGCATAAAGCTTGTCCTTAGCTTTTACCTTGGTACTATCGCTCATCCAATCGAGCATATCAATTCGTTTTTCTAGCGTTTTTTGAAAGTTGTTAACCAGCGCCAATGCCCGTTTTTTGGCATCTTCATTAAAGTAACGCTTTACATATAATTGTCCTAAGGCAAAACCTATTTGCTGGTCCACACGACGTGTCATTTGTAGTTTGCGCGGTTGTTGCTCCGATTGTCCCGAAAGTACTTTAGCATATTCGAAAGCAGCATCTTGAAAAGGTTTACTTAAGATATCGTCATGAGATCCTATAGATTTAGCTTTTAAATACAGCTTCCAATCCTTTAGCGGTATAGCAGGTAACATCGCGTTAAGTGTTTCATAATATGCCGGCTGACCGATATCTACTGAATCGACATCAGCTCCTAAAGCTGCTAACATAGCTTCCCACCCTATATTACTTTGGGTCTTGTCCAAACTAGTAACAGCAAGTTTATGGTAGTTCTCCTTAACTACTCTTCTTTCAACTCGTGTTTTATGAGATTGTGCTAATTGTTTTTCAATAGCATAAACCGTATTCGCTTGCTCCTTGGCATTTGCATCTCCTACCAATTCAAATAGGGTAGTAAGGTAGGTTTTATAGGCCTCTTGAATTTTTAGAACCGAAGAATCTTCACCAAAATAATAATCACGATCAGGCAATCCTAAACCTGCTTGCGTGAAATGCAAAATATTTATGCTACTATTTTTTTGATCTGGAGAGATATAAGGATTTGTTAAAGAATAATCTCCAGATTTTATCTGATGGGCAACAAAATTCATTAGAGTCTGAATATCAGAAATTGCTTCTATTTTTTCTAAAATGGGCACTATAGGCGTAATACCCCTTTCGTTGATGCCTATGGTATCCATACCTGAGGCATAAAAATCTCCCACTTGTTGTTCAATACTGTTTTTGGAATAATCACCTTTAGAAACTTCGTCCAAGATGTTCTGCAATAATTCTTGTTGTGGAATATTTAAAAAACGGTACGCGCCTACTCCTACTTGATCTTCAGCAATTACTGCATTGTCTTCCCATGTTTTATTCACGTGGTTGAAAAAATTATCTCCAGGCTTTATAGCGTCTGAAATACCATCAAAAACAACCGTTTTGTCCTCAGCTTGAAGGGTAGACGGTTCATTTTTACAAGCAATAATAAGGAAAGCAAAAAGAGAAAAGCAGACAAAATTTTTCATAAGTACCAGAGTTGATGAACAAATATAATGAAATTTTAAAGTCAGATATACATAAGCCATCTATCGCTATTTTGCTGCGCATTACATTACACAACCCCTGTTGCAGCCAAAATTTAGAGCACCACTCTAAATTATACTTCAGTTTTAACTATCTACTTGGAATTGTCATAGGTCTGATTAGTATTATAAATTACAATTCTTTATTTTTATGGCCCATTACATCATGGATTAGTATTTAAACATGGCTAAAACCTTACAGATAAAAAAACTTGCAAATGGCCATTTGCTACTACTCTATCTTTTATTTTTACCATTATTTTCTTTTTCTCAAGTCTTCACATTAACTAAGGAAAAACTAGACAGAAAGGTTTATTTGGACTCTAGTAGCTTATTTGTTTATGAGGATGTCACCAATAAACTTTTTTTTAAGACCATAAGCGCACAGGATTTTCAATCAAATTTCACTTCTATTTCAAAGGATACGAATTATGCCGAAAATTCTGCTGTTTGGTTGAAGTTTACCATTCAAAATTCTTCCCATAAAAAAAGAGATTATGTCCTATTTTCCAATGATTGGGATGTACAGTTTTTTTCACGTGACTCTCTAACTGATTTTTTTAACGAACGTCAGGGAGTTTTACTAAAAAAGTACAATACTAAATTCTACAGTGGGGAGCTTATGGATGGCAAAATTGTAGACCATTTACTCCCAGAAGAATCCAGAACTTATTATGTTAAAACTCCAGGTTTACTTACGAATGTATCCTTTAAAAATTTTGACTTTATTTCTATCGTTGATAAAGAAATTATAAGTAAAAAAGCATTAGTAGATTTGTGGAGTATTAGTATTTATGTAGGTATTCTATTTTTAATATTATTAGCCAATACATACTTATTGATAACTTCATTTAGGTGGAGCAATGTCTATTACGGATTCTACTGTTTATCATATGTATTCTTTTTCACTGGATATTACCAAATACCAAACCTTTTTTCTTATAATTTCCCTATTGCTCATAGTATTTTCTTACCGTTAACAGCATCTCTGTATTTACTTTTTATCATCAATTATTTAAGTCTTGATAAACACAAGAAATTAATAAGCAAAATATTTAAAGTTTATATTGTTATGTCTCTAATCATATTTCTAGGGCTATTCTATTTGCAGGCAACAGATATGGTGACCTATTACAAACTTTTGCCCAAGGTTAATATTTCTAACTTAGTAGCTCTTGTCATAAGTTCTATATTTATAATAACGACTCCTGGTAAATTAAAATATTTTATTTTTATAGGTATATTCTTTATTATAACCACTTCTTTGTTCACATGGTACATTCAGTTTGCGGATAATGAAGAACAAACTTTTCGTTATTCTATAATTGGAAATGGGCTAGAAATGATCAGTTTTTTATTTGGAATATTCTACTTGCACAAACAAGAACAATTGGCTACAGAGGTCAAATTACTTACCGCTCATAAAGAATTAGAATTCAAAAAACAACAACTTGAAAATTTTTCTAAATCTATTAAAGAAAAAAATAAGTTGATTGAGCAGTTTGAAAAACAAATCGAAAAATCTGAAGCAACAACAGAAGAAAAAGAGGAAAATTTACAACAACTCACCAATTCTATTATACTGACAGAAGAAGATTGGAGGAATTTTAAAAAATTATATGAGGAAGTCCACCCAAATTTCTTTTACAATTTAAAAAATGACTATCCGAAATTAACCAATGCCGAAATTAGGCTACTTACACTTCTAAAACTTAATTTATCGAATAAGGAAATTGCAAGCATGTTAGGTATTAGTCCTGAAAGTGTTATTAAAACAAAATACAGGTTAAAGAAAAAACTATCAGGTCAAGAAACCATAGATCTGGAAACTATAATTTCCTCTATTTAAGATTAACTTCTTCGCTAGATACATTCTATATTACGTACTTATCCCTCTAATTTAAAAAGGTTCCGTTTTTGTCCATCTTTTTGTCCACCTCTATTTATAGGTTCAAATTAACATCTACTATAGCTTAGCTGTCAGTTATAATCAACACAAAAACACAATTATGAAAACTAATTATTTTAAACCAATGGTATTGCTACTCGTATCTATTTTAGCCGTAACAATGGCTTCATGTAGTAAAGATGAAAACCCTGTAGCTGAACAAGCTCAAGGTGAACTTGGAATATCAAATGGAATTCGTAAAGAAGAATTAAAAGCTAGCAAAGGTAGCATAGGAATAATCATTGATGCACGCAATATTGTAAAGAAGGGTTTTTTACCAGTAAAGGCTGAAGTTAAAGCGAGTGCTTCCTCTAAAGATTATTTTGAAACTTTGGAAATAGATGAATTCACAAATTTGGCCACACTTGCATTGCAAGTAGAAGAATTATCAGTAGCGATACTAGAAGAACTAAAAAATGGGGTGCCAATTACCGTAGCTCTTAAAGATAAAGATGACAATACTATAATCTATCAGTCGTTTTCTATTGTTTCTTTTAGAGAAAATGGAACGTTTATTACGATGAATACTGATGAACTTACAGCTGTTGAAAAACCAATATCCTTCAATACTAATATTCCGTATTACATACAATTAATGGATGATGGTGTATTAACCAATAGAGTATTTACAAGAGATATTGCGGAGGATTTCAATTTCACATATGGTTTAATGAATACTTGGCTGAGGGAATTAAATGCCGAATCGCAAATAGTAAGAAATCAATTTTTTCTCGTTCCTGTTCTTGGAAAAGAATCAACTTTTTACATTAAAAATGCAATGCATGATTTTTATTTATCTGACGATGGTTATGATCTTTTCATGCTGTTTTATGTTGAAAACACAAATGATCTTACCGAGCAATTTGAATTTACTTTAGAAACTTCAGAATCAGGGAACCTTTATATCAAAAACTATGAGAATGTATATATAAATAGATATGAAGATATGGAGGCTAAAAATATAGTATATCCTTATAAAAGCACAACAACTTCATATGAAACGGTCACTGCCGAATTTAGAATCATTCCTGCCACCATACAATGGGAAGTAGAGGCTTTGAATACTGTATTTATGAAGCCAATACTTCCTGCTGTTGAAACTTCATTCGGATTCAATAGTACCTTGGTAAATTGTAGTCAAGGAACTTTAGAACAAGAAGTGGGTACCGCAATAAGTGAAGAGACAACTACTTCAGTAGGATGGGAAGAATCAATTGAATTGTCATCAGAAAGCACCTATGAAGCGTCGGCTACAGTTAGCGTTACAGCATCAGCATCATTTTTTGGTAGTGGTGTAGAAGCAACAGCTTCAGCTTCAGTTGGATATAGTTCTACAAGTGGCTTTACAACTGCACATACAGGTTTTAAAAGTGATGATGAGTCTAAATCACATAGCTTTTTTAGTAGCCGCACAATAGAAGTATTGCCAGGTACCGCAGTTTTAGTATATGATGCATATCAGACCTATTCAAATGTGCTAGTTCCTTTTGTACAACGTTTTAGAGTAAGAGGTTCAGATTCTAATAATAATTTATCATTAAATGGAGATGACATAGTATCACAATTTAGTTTTAATGGTTTTAATGGTGTGGTTACAAAGATTGGAAGTGATTTTGTAGAAGTAACGGTACGTGGAGCAGTTACTTTGGACAATCTTATAGATACACAAAGCAACGTACAAGAAGTGGCCAGCAATTGTAATTAAAGCAATACGCCATTACTAGCATTGAGGCTACAATATAAAAGTATTAGGCTAGTCATTAATAACTAGCCTAATTCGCTTTATACTGTAGAAGTATTCTTATCGATACTAAAAACAAGTCATTGGACAGTTCGTGATTCATAACCTATACCTTCACTCCTTATGTGCATCCAAATCCATAATTAAATTGGCTATCAAAGCGGTCCATCCTGTTTGATGCGAAGCACCAAGTCCTTTACCATTATCGCCATCAAAAAACTCATAGAAAAAATGTTGATTCTTAAAGTGTTCATCCTTGGAGAATAGCTTACGTGCATCATCTGTATGGTATTGAAATTTTCCTTCTTTATTAGGTTCAAAAAGCTTGATCAAGCGCTTAGACAATTCATTGGCAATTTCATTTAAATTTAGCATATTCTTAGACCCTGTTGGAAATTCATACACATATGTTGGTCCATAAAAAGTATAATACTTGCGTAACGACTGAATGATCATATAATTTAAAGGCATCCAGATAGGGCCACGCCAATTTGAGTTACCGCCAAACATATTAGAACGACTCTCTCCAGATTCATATTGGATTTGGTGGTGCCCATGGTGCTGAAAAACAAAAGGATGCTTTTCATGGTATTTGGAAAGCGAACGAATACCATAATCTGATAAAAACTCATCTTCATCAAGCAAACGTTTGAGCAGATGCTCTAACCTAAACCCACGCATAATAGAGAATAGGTAATTCCCATCGGTATTCGCTTCTTCGATATTTGAGATTAAAGATGCCAAATCTGGGCGTGTTCGTACAATATCAGCAGCCCGCTGTTTAAATTCTTTTAATTCTTCAAAAAGATCTTTGTGGATAATCTCAACAGCAAATAACGGAATAATCCCCACCAGCGATCTTACCTTTAAGCGATCGGTAGCTCCGTTTGACATTTCAACAACATCGTAATAAAAATTATCTTCATCATCCCAAAGTGAAATATCCTTTTGTCCTATATGATGCATTGCCCATGCAATATTCAAGAAATGCCTAAAGAATTTGGCCACGGAGTCTTCATACGTTTTATTGGACTTTGCCAATTCTAATGCCATACGTAGCATATTCAATGTAAACATGGCCATCCAACTGGTAGCATCTGCCTGTTGCATTCTTGTTATACCGTGGGGCATGTGGTTGCGATCAAAAACACCTATATTATCAAGTCCTAAAAAACCACCTTCAAAAAGGTCAGTACCACTTTTATCTTTTTGGTTGACCCACCAGGTAAAATTAATAAGTAGTTTTTGAAAGGATTTCTCTAAAAACGCAGTATCTCCAGTGCTAGTACGTTGCTTATCTTTTTCATATACAGTCCAAACGGCATAGGAATGAACGGGTGGATTCACATCACTAAAATTCCATTCATACGCAGGAATTTGTCCGTTAGGATGCATATAGCTTTCTCGCAATACCAAGAGCAATTGTTCTTTAGCAAAATGCGGATCAATCTCTACAAATGATGCCATATGAAAGGCAAGATCCCATGCTGCATACCAAGGATATTCCCACTTATCGGGCATAGAAATCACATGCCGATTCGTTAAATGCTGCCAATTAAAATTACGAGCATCATTGCGATAAGGTTTAGCCTCACCTGGACCACCAAAAAGCCACTTATACACATCGTAATAATAAAATTGCTTGGTCCATAACAAACCAGAAAATGCACTTTTTGCAATGGTTTGATGTGATTCTGGCAAGTCAGTTTTTATGATATCGGCATAAAATTCTTCACATTCCTTAATTCTTTGATTAAAAATAGTATCAAAATCTGCCCACGGGTTTTTTAACTTTCTTTTTCTAAGCCGTAGCTTTATGCTTTTTTCTTCCCCTGATTTAAGTTTTAGTTTATGCCAAATCGCAAATTTGGTTCCATTTTTATCAGGGTTTACAGTGTCTTTACCGTTCACCACATGATCATTTATACCATCTTTAACGTAATCTACTTCATTAGGCACATCATAAATGAGCTTGTTATTCGTTTCATTTTCACAGAAAAGTTGTTCGCCATCTTCATGATACAAATAATACCTTCCATTTCTAATACTTCTGGATTGCACAGCATTTGCTGAAATAGATTTCATATTAGGGCGTTTAAAACGCTTGTTGTGTTTCCAGAAATTTCGAAACCAAAGGTGTGGGAGTACATGTATTTTTGCCGTCTTAGGACCTCTATTTACAACGGTAATTTTCATGAGAATATCACCTATATCCGCTTTAGCATATTCTATAAAACAATCAAAATAGTTGTTATTTTTAAACGCATTCGTATCCAGTAATTCATATTCATTTTCCTCCCGATTTCTGTTCTTGTTTTTTCGAACTAAATCTGCATATGGGAATTTTTTCTGTGGATATTTGTATAGATATTTACTATAGGAATGCGTAGGTGTTGAAACTTGATGAAAATAAAGTTCTTTTACATCTTCCCCGTGATTACCCTGATTATTGGTCAAACCAAACAAACGTTCCTTTAAAATGGTATCCTTTCCATTCCAAAATACAGGAGCCAAACATAGTATTTCTCTAGAATCGCAAAAACCACCTATGCCCTCTTCTCCCCATCTATAGGCATTACTACGTGCTTTTTCATGATCTACAAAATCCCAGGCATCGCCATTTTCGCTATAATCCTCTCGAACAGTACCCCATTGTCTTTCTGCTAAATAAGGCCCCCATTTTTTCCAATTCTTATAGCTATGTTTTACTGCTAATCGCTCTGACTCGGCATTTTTAATGGACATAAATTTTAATATAATCTGCAAAAATAATACTTCAGGGGTTCATATGGTAATTCAATTGCTCAGTATTGTTTAATTGACACTATTGCTATAGTTCTTTTATTATCTTCTAAAAATAAACACCTTAAATTGCAAAAGTCATATTTGATTACTTGTCGTACTTCCTTAACTAATAGTTAATTCCTCTTATTCTAAGTACACATTTTTTCACAAAAGCTACGCCAAAGTTGTTAGTAAATACGTATGAACAAACAATTATTTAAACTATGATTCTGGCCAATATCTAAATTATGACTCGTATAATAAGGTATTCTAATCTGTTGATTTTTTTTTATATAGTGTTAAAAATAGGTTGGTTAAAAACCTTCTAACACTTGAAGCCAATTATATAGAAAAGAGTACCATCTATACATTTGATGCATATATGGAGTGAATAAATGTATAGTTTAGTTGAAGTATTTAAGAACACTATATTTTTTTCATTATGACAACATTACTACAAACATTTATTATTTTAAGCATTATTTTTTCCGCTATTACTATCGCAATTATAGTACGTGGAATGTTTTTCAAAAAAATACATTAGAAATAAGCAGAAGTACTATTGTACGGATTGCATTTCCGATCTAAAAATGTACTACATGTGGTCTATGTTAGATTTTTTATTCAATGGTTCAAATCTGTAATCCGCCACATCTCTTTTTTAGTCAAAGAGTAATCGGTAAAGACTTTTGCTTTTGTTTTCATCCAGAGTGTATCGCCTTTATAAATACCTTCAAAAACAAAAACCTTCTTCTGAACCTCTTTATAACTGAAATCATAATCACCTGGAATAATATGATATAACTCTGTAAGACTTATCATTTTTGCCAAAGTATCCGCAGTAAATTTCAACCGATTTTGTTTTCCATCCGCATTGGTAATTACAACTGATTCCGGCATATAAGAGGATCCATTTAACGTTATTGTTTTCCAACGATCCCCAACATCCATACTCTTAGGTATAGTATCTCCATTTTTAATAAATAGGTCAATTTCATGGTGCATTGTTAATTCAGGATATGCATTACTATGTTGCTTTTGGATTCTTTCAGTTTATGAGTTAATACATAGAATACCATATGTGATTAGGATTGCTGCTTTTATAAAATACCCGATTTTTCTGTATTTAGGTTTCTTAAAAAGTGGTTGAAACGTGTGGCTTTCTGTTGGTTTGTTGACAATAAAAAAATTATACAATCGCTTTAAATCATCACTCATCAATAATAATGTCATTAAAAATAAATGAACCGCAAACATTTTCACCCTTACATCATACCCAATATCCATGAATACTACATTGGCCATTCATTACAATAAATAATATAAATGCTCCTAAAAATGTTGTTCTTCTAAATAGTACTAAAACCCCACCAATAACCTCAATAAGTCCTGCAACTACAACCTAAAATTTAGAATAGCTCATAAATGCCCATAAGAAACTCATTCCATTCTGTTCGCCCATAGATGCTTCTAACCTGTCGATATCCATATTGACCAAATTGGAGCATGAATACTTTAGCTAGCCCATAAATAATTAATGTGAGACCAACGTGATATCTAAGTATTGTCTGAAGAAGCACCTTAATCTTTTCATTATAATTTTTATTGATTTTGAATCGACAAGCAACCAAATTAATATACCTATTGCTGCAAGAACTGCTATCAATAAAAATCGCGTATAATCGTATTTAGAATCAAAGCCATTTAAGAGCGCTTCTTTAGAATAGTCCCAAGCCAAAAATAATTCTCCAAACCAGAAGGTAATTGAGGGCCAAAACGAAATACTGTTTGTATTGAAACCTATGATATATTCAAAACCATTAAGGATAGATATACAAAATAAGGTAGAGAAAAGTAAAACTCCAAAATGCCTTTTTTGCCAAGCTCAACGGAGCGTTTTCAGTAGTATCCATAGAAATTAGATAGGTATAACTGTGGTAATTTAATCAAAAATCTGCGAAATCTAACCCTTTGCAACGAAATCGAAATCTTAAAAAAATAAATTACAACAAGGGTAAAGGAAAATCAACAAGCTATACTAGTCAAAGCAAATGAGGTATTCATAATCAGTAGTCTCATCTTAACCATGCCAAATAAATAGCAACCATTCCTAAAATATATACTTGTAAATAAATTGTTTTTGGTTCTACCTGTAGGATGTACTAGCCACTTAACAATCAACCTATCGACATACTTTTGTTAACAGGAGAGAATGGTAGAACGCAAACGATTGCCATAAAATTATGAATCATCAATATCGCAAAAATTGATATTCAATATTTGTATTTTCGCATTTTTTTTAATTACATTTATCAAATATCCATATTATTAAGTCTTAAATTATTTTTTGTTTAATTAACTAAAACGTTTTACTAAATCAATTGACTAAATCGTTTTATTCCTAAAGTTTGCTATTCGAGCATATTTTAACAAAAAAATGAATCTTAAATTTTAAATATATGAAGCAAAAATTAACTCAAAACAAAAACATTTCAAACAGCTTAAACAATGGTTTAACCACCTGAGCCTTTATCTAATCAGGACTACAATGAAGGCCTTAAAACTTAATTTAAAAACAATCATTTAAACCCAATTTTTATGAAGAGTACACGATTAAATTGCTTTTTGCTACTAGGAGCATTTTTATGTTTCGGATTTGCAAAGGCGCAAACGGTCACAGGAAACGTTTCCGATACATCAGGACCATTGCTAGGAGCTAATGTATTGGTCAAAGGAACTACCAATGGAACACAAACAGATTTTGACGGTAACTATTCTTTAGATAACGTAGCTAAAAATGCTATTTTGGTTTTTAGTTATATTGGCTATACCTCCAAAGAGATTGCCGTAAATGGCAAATCTGTCTTAAACGCCACTTTAGCAGAAGATACTAATGAATTAGATGAAGTTGTCCTTGTAGGGTATGGCTCACAAAAGAAATCAGACCTTACTGGTTCTGTTGGACAAGTAGATGCTGATCAACTTAAAGAACGGCCTTCTACATCACTTAATCAAGCACTCTCAGGGAAAATAGCTGGAGTGCAAGTAAATACCAACTCTGGGCGTCCGGGGGGGAAATCAAACATTAGAATTAGAGGATTTAGTTCTATTAATTCCTCCAACAATCCATTATATGTTATTGATGGTGTGCAATTACCACAAGGAGGCCTAGATCAGTTCAGTTCTGCTATTGATTACCTTAACCCAAATGATGTTGTATCAATTGAAGTATTAAAAGATGCCTCTTCCACTGCTATATATGGTGCACGTGGGGCTAATGGGGTTATTTTAGTCACCACAAAAAGAGGCCGTTCAGGTCAAGGAAGAATTACTTATGATGTAGAATACAGTGTAAATGAGTTTGGCCCTAATAGACCTAGGGTTTTGAATTCCGAAGAATATGCCATGATAGAACAACTTTCTTGGGAAAATTCAGAGAAATTTGATCCTGATGGATGGGCCGCCGGAAATTATGCACAGTACGAACCCCGATTAAAAAGAGCTGACCCATTAATGGCTGGATTATTTGATAGTAATGGCAAAGCCATTTATGATACAGATTGGTCCAAAGAAGTCGTACAGCACAATCTTTCTCAAAACCATCAATTAGGTTTTTCAGGGGGAAATGACCAAACTACCTATTCAATTTCTTTAGGAATTAGAGATGATCAAGGTCTCTTAAAGAATAGTTATTTGAAACGTTATTCAGGAAGGTTCTCTATTGATGATCAAATAAAATCATGGTTAAAAGTAGGTGGTTCGCTTAGTTACAACTACCAAACAGAGAATCTTGTTGATACCAATGATGAGGTTCCCCGAAGAATGGTGGAAGATTTTCCTTTTCTACCTGTTACGTATGAAAATGGTATTAAAGAAGGGTTATATGCAGACAATAGGGATTACCCTTATGCCGAGGGTACTAGAAACTCTGTACACCGCCTGAATAGTCAAAAATATATTCTAAATACACAAACAACAAGTGGAAGTATTTATTCCAATATTAACTTCACTAAGGACCTTCAAATGCGAACTGCTTTAGGGGCTAATGTGCTGACACAGGAAAATAATGAATTTAGCGACAGTACATTAGATAGTAATGGTGTGGCAAGAGCCTCTGCTAGCAATGAAAAACAAACGTTTTGGTCCATTGAAAATTACTTAACTTACAACAAAGAGTTTAATGAAAATAACTCATTAACTGCGCTTTTAGGTTTGTCATGGCAGCAATCAAACCGTTTTTATACCAACGCAGAATCGCGAAATTTTCCAACAGACTTTTTCGAATATAACAATCTGGGAGCTGGAACTGATAATTTAGGAGTTGCTTCAAATGCATACAAGGAAGCGCTAAATTCTTATTTCGGAAGGCTTAATTATAATTTATATGGCAAGTATCTCTTTACGGTAACAGCAAGAGCAGATGGGTCCTCTAAATTTGGTGACAACAATAAATTTTCTCTATTCCCTTCTGCTGCTTTTGCTTGGAGAATTTCGGATGAAGATTTCTTAAGTAGTAATGAATCTATATCAAACCTAAAATTAAGAACAAGTTACGGGGTAACTGGTAACTCTGAGATTCCCCCCTACTCGTCTCTTTCACTGTTAAGCTCTAACTATAAAACAGTTTGGGATGGTAACCCAATTGGTGGAACGGGTATTAATAGACTGGCGAACCCAGATTTAAAATGGGAGAAAACAGCACAATACGATGTGGGCTTAGAATTAGGCTTGTTTAAAAATAGAATCACCCTAGAGGCAGATTACTATTACAGAAAAACAACAGATATGTTATTGGATGCTCCGGTACCACAGTCTACAGGATATGCAACAATTAGAAGGAATGTTGGTTCGATGGAAAACAAAGGGATGGAATTTGCGATAAACACCGTAAATGTACGCACCGATAATTTTACTTGGAATTCTACTTTTAATGTTTCCATGAATAAAAACAAAGTACTATCTCTAGCTACACCCTCTGATATTTTTGGTGTTGGAGGCCCTGGTATTACTAACGAAACCAGTATTATTAGAGTTGGAGAGCCTGTTGGTGCCTTTTGGGGTCTTACTCGTTTAGGAGTTTGGGGTACTGATGAAGCCGCTGAAGCTGCACAGTTTGTTAGCTACCGGAATGGATTGACATTATTACCTGGAGATATTAAGTACAAAGATTTTAACGGAGATCATATCATCAATGATGATGATAGATCAATTATTGGTAATGGTAGTCCAGATGCATGGGGGTCATTTACCAATTATATCTCTTATAAAAACTTAGATCTTACTTTAGAATTGCAATACTCTTATGGTAATGATGTAATGAACATGAACTTGCATTCTAGTGAGGATAGACAAGCACTTGCAAACAGTTACGCAACAGTATTGGATGCTTGGACACCTGATAATCAAGACACGATGATCGCGCAAGTTCGTGACACACGTGCTGGTTATGTAACCAATGTAGATACACATTGGATTCAAGATGGTTCTTTTATAAGGGGAAAAAACCTAGCTATAGGATATTCATTTGATTCCAATATTGTGGAACGGCTATATTTAAACAAATTAAGAATTTATAGTTCTGTTCAGAATTTCTTTTTAATTGTAGACAAAGGGCTTCTTGGCGATCCTGAAGTAACTCCTATTCGTGGAGATGCTAATAATAATGCATTCTCTCAGGGAATGAAATGGCATGAATATCCAAAATCCACCACATTCGTAATTGGCCTACAAGTAGGTTTATAATTAGCTAATTTAAAGATATAGTATTATGAAAATAAATAGAATTAAAAATAAGTTTTTGTTGGGCTTGGTGCTGTTACTCGGAACCATAAGCTGTTCTGATTTTCTCGATGAATCTGACCCTTCTAACTTAACACCGGATAGTTTCTATACGACCGAAAAACAAGCAGAATCTGCTATTGCAGCAGTGTATGCAGATGCCAGATTTGTAGGTTATGGTGCAGGTATATTTTCTTCAAACTGGCAGCTATTAATGGCTCCAACAGGAATTACCTCTACACAAACAGCTCAAAACTCTGACTTGAATAATTTATATTCCCTTTCGTTTGACGAAAACACAGGCCATGTTAAAAACTGGTGGCGCGGGGTTTATAAAGTTATCGCAAATGCGAATTTGGTTATAGAAAATGTGCCGAATATTGACATGAACGAAGCCAACAAAAATAAGATTCTTGGAGAAGCGAGATTCCTTCGTGCTTGGGCCTATTTTTACGCGGTAAGACTATGGGGTGATGTGCCTTTAATAACAGCTCCCCAGAGTGCTGATTCTGAAGATTTCTTTCCCCCTCGAAGCCCACAAGCAGATGTATATGCCTTAATTGTTAGCGATCTATTGGAAGCTGAAAGTGCTGGTCTTGCTTGGACAGATCAAAGCGGAAGAATATCTCAATCAGCAGTAAAGGCCTTATTATCTAAAGTTTATTTGACTATGGCGGGTTATCCTTTAAACCAAACGGAGCGCTATGCTGATGCGGCTAGCAAGGCGAAGGAAATCATTGACAATGCAGGATCTATAGATCTTTTCGATACCTATGGTCAAATACATGATGAAAGTCTGAATAATACTGTAGAACATATTTTTAGTCTGCAATACAATGATCTTGTAGAAGGAAATCCTATGGGTAATATGAGACCAAATTTCCAGCCAGTAACGTACAGAGGTCCGGATGGAACGGGAAGTACAATCCCTACGGTAGATTTTTACAATTCTTATGAAGCAGGTGATCTTAGAGCGGTAGACCGAGAAGGATGGTTCTATTCAACGTATTACACCAACGGTAATGAGGAATTGTTTGACTTAGGTGCTCCGTTTATCTTCAAACACTTTAATGTAACTGCCAATGGTACTTTTGGTATACCTGGTACCGCTAAGGACAATCTTAATCTACCTATGTTTCGCTATGCTGAAGTTTTATTGATTTATGCTGAGGCTCAAAATGAAGCCAATAGTGGCCCTAATCAAGCTGCTGTAGATGCACTTAAGAGAATTAGAGATCGCGCGCTATTGACAACGCCGATTCTTGGTGCATTTGATCAAACTTCGTTTCGGGAAGCTATTTGGAAAGAAAGATGGCATGAACTTGCTTTTGAAATGAAAACATGGTTTGATATGGTACGCTTACGAAAAGTATATAATACCACAACTGATAGTTTTGATGATTTTGTTGGACATATCAACCTTAATTCAAATCAGGCTTTACAAGAGAAACATTTATTATTCCCTATTCCAGGACCAGAATTAATAAATAATCCAAACTTAACACCTCAAAATACAGGGTACTAAGTTTTAACATCAAGAATAGAAAAGGACGTGGTAATAATTACCTCGTCCTTTTTTTATTTAACTTCAAACAAAACGCCATATTATAATTTTAAAATCATTTGTATGTTACAGCGTTCATAGGGTGTTGCAAATCCTGAAGCTTTTTTAAAACCTAATTTTTGATATAGCTTTATCGCAGGTTCTAAAATAGTATTACTTTCTAAATAAATTTCCTCTGCTCCTTCTGCTTTAGCCTTTTCGATGATAGTATGGGCAAGTGCCATACCAATACCTAAGCCTTGAGCTTTAGGAGAAACAGCCATTTTTGCTAATTCAAAACCATTTCGTAGAATCGTTGTTTTAAGTAGTGCACATACACCTACTGGTTCATCTTTATATAAGGCCACAAAAATATACCCCCCATTATCCAAAATATATTCCTTTGGGTGGTCTAATGCTTTTGAATCTGCTGCTTCTATTTTAAAATAAGTGCTAATCCATTCTTCATTTAATGCTTTAAAATGTTTACCGTATTTAGCTTCATAAGGTATTATAACTACATTTTCTAATTCTCTTTTCTTTTTTTCATCTTTAACTCTGTTATACAGTGATTTTTGTTCTAGCAGAAATTCAAATTCCTCCATTGCCTTCCATATATCATGTTGTGTTTGCTGCAAGGCCAATTCAATTGCTTGTTGAACATCAGTGTATTGATCTTCTATTTGAACCGTTATTTCTAAACCCTTTGGTGTAAGGGTAATAAGGTTTATTCGCCCATCATTTTCATCCTTCTTTTCGGATGCTATTCCAGCCATACACATTTCACGTACAATTTTACTTACCGATGGATGTGAATGCCGAATTTCTTCAGCGATTGCAGTGATTGATTTTTCTTGCTTGTCTGATAATACATAAAATACTGGAAACCATTTAGGCTTTAATTCTACGCCATATAATTCATATAAACTTTTTGCATTTTCGGTGATATTTTCGCTTAATAAACGTAACCTACTCCCCAATGCCAATTTGCCCACTTTTGAATAAAACATACTACATTTATATTTATGTAACCAATTACGTAAATATAAATGTAATTGTTTTTCTATGCAAACATTATGAAATATGAAGATAAATTTTCTGGAAATAATCACCCCTGGACCTAAATACCATGAACTTTTATGTGAACACAAGAATTTAAGTAATGCTACTCCTCGTTTAGAAACAAAAAGTGGTTTTGATCTATATAACTATAGACCCAAACCACTTATGAAAACAACTTGTTACTTTAGTTTTTTAGTTCTTCTTTTTTAACTGTTAGAGGCTCCGTAATTGGGTTTCCATCTGCATCAATTTCTATAATCGAATCAAAGCCCAATTGATCAAGATTCGCTATAATTTTAGCTTTATCACCTACGATAAACCAATTTACAGCTGCTGGATTTACCACTTTCACACTTACTTCTCTTAGATCATCAAGTGTAATGTTTCTTACATTACCATCATACTTTTGATAATAATCATCAGGTAAATTGTATTTTACCAAATTATATAAAGAATTGTTTACCGCATCATTGGTTTCCCATTGTCCGGGAAGTTTCAGTACTTGATTGGTTTTAACCTTATCAAGCTCTGCTTGGGTGGCTGGTCGTGTTGTTGTGAACTCTGCTAACTCTTTTCGAAGTTCAGTAACAGATTCTGCTGATTTATCGGTTTGTACTGGAGCATACACTAAAAACGGACGGTCTTGTTGTGCATCCATAACAAAACCTCCGGCGCCATAAGCCCAATGTTTATCTTCTCTTAAATTCATATTTATTCTAGAAGTAAAATCTCCACCTAGAATACTAACCATTTGTTCAAGAGCTATTTCTGAAACATCTCCATGTTTTTCGGTCAAATGTCCTGCGATGATCACCGACTGTTGTGATTCAGGGCGATCTATCAAATACAAGGTGTTTTTTGTTTTTGATAATCCTTTATTAAACGGAATCGTTGGTATATCACCTTTTTTCCATTTCCCTAATGATTTTTCTAGCTTGGCTTTTAAAGTATTCATATCAATATCACCAGTTACAATTAAGGTGGCATTATTTGGTTTTAACCATGTATTGTAAAAGTTTTTAATATCCTCATTTGTAATAGTCACCACTGTATTTTCGTAACCGGACCCTGTATATGGATTGCTATATGGGTGACCTTCGCCGTACAGATATTTGTTCATGGAACGCAACACCATTCCAAAAGGCTGTGATTTTTCACTTTTGATGGTATTGATTTGCTCGGTTCTCAAGCGTTCAATTTCCTTAGTTGGAAAAGCGGGATTAAGAAGTACATTACTAAATACATCAAGACTGGCATCTAAACTAGGCTTTAGCGTGTTCAAGTATACATTGGAAATATCTTGATCCGAATAGGTATAAAGACTAGCACCCAATAATTGTAGTTTTTCATTGATTTCTAAAGAAGTCATATTGGTTGTACCTTCATCCATTAAATTCATAGCTAGGTCTGCTGTACCAGGTTTTCCTAAAATATCGGTTTTATATCCAGCATTAAACATCATATTCATTACCACAGTTGGCACCCCTTTTCTTTCCGCCAAAACAATACTTAATCCATTAGATAATTTTGATTTTTGTAATTCAGGAAATTTGGAACTTTTAGAAGGGCCTAATTCTGGTAATTTTGATCTATCTACAGTACTTTCTACCATGGTATATTCAGGAAAAGGTTTGCAAATTAATGTATGCTTCCCTTTAGTTAACCATTTTCTTGCTGTTGCCTTTAGATCGCTTATCGTAGCTTCTTCAATAAATTTTAGTTGATTCTTGTAGTATGAAGCGTCACCATGATAAGTTTCATTGGATGCTAATATATCAGAGACACCGCCAAAACCACCAATACGTTCTAAGCCTTTTATTTCTTTAGAAAAATAAGAAGCTTTCACCCTTTTAAGTTCCGCTTCTGTAGGTCCGTTTTTTATAAACTCATTGATTTCGACTAGTATTTTTGCTTCTACTTCATCGGCATTAGCTCCTGGTTTCACATTTGCCTGAACGATAAAATTACTAGAAATCTCGGATGAATATTGAAAGGCTGCAACAGAACTAGCAATTTGATCCTCATAAACCAGTTTTTTATAAAGTCTTGAATTTTTACCGCTACTAAGAATAGCCGAAATAAGATCAAACTGCAGGTCTTCTTTATTGCCAAATTCAGGCGTATTCCAAGCAAAAACTATTCGGGTTTCTGGAACTCGATCTTCATATACTTGGTACGTATCATTACCATGTTCCGGAATATTCACCTCTTGTCTCGCAATGGTAGGTCCGGAATGAATATCGCCAAAATAGCGAAGTACTTTCTGATATACCTCTTGTGGGTTTATATCTCCTGCTATTGAAAGTACCGCATTCGCCGGACCATAATACGCTTTAAACCACTCTTTAACATCTTCTAACGAAGCGGCATTTAAATCTTCCATTTCCCCAATAACCGTCCATGAATAAGGGTGCCCTTTCGGATACATGGCTTTGGTCAATAAATCATATTGCTTACCGTAGGGCTGATTTTCTCCTTGGCGCTTTTCATTTTGAACAACACCTCGTTGTTCATCTAATCGTTCTTGATCAATGGCACCTAATAAGTGTCCCATTCTATCTGATTCTAAAAATAAAACTTGATCTAATGCAGCTACTGGTATATTTTGAAAATAATTGGTGCGATCGGTATTTGTTGTTCCATTGAGGTCTGTTCCTCCTATAGATTCTAAAGCTTCGAAATAATCCTTATTATAATTTTCACTACCATTAAACATAAGATGCTCAAATAAATGTGCAAAACCACTTTTACCTTCTTTTTCATTTTTAGAACCTACATGGTACCAAACATTAACGGCAACAATTGGCGCTTTGTGGTCTTCATGTACAAGCAGTTTTAACCCATTTGGTAGGGTGAATTTTTCATAAGTAATATCAATATCATTAGCAGAAAACTCAAAATCCTGAGCAATGCTAACTTGAATAGAAAATAGTAGAAATACGTGAAGGTAGAATAGATTTTTCATTTTGATTGATTTTTTAATGTTCCACATTAAAAATAACAATAATATTTTGACTATCAATTAGTTATTTTATGAATTTAGGATATAATAGTACGTGAATTTAGTAGGAAGCTAGGTATTAAAAAAAATCTTTATAGCAATTAGGCTTGATTTTAAAAACTACATATGACGTTTTTATTCTCTAAAACTAACTTAACTTTCATCCTCACTAAATCTTACTATCCAAACAAAAAATTAATCAATTTTACTAAATAAAATGAAGATTCTTATCTTATGAGGAATATTTTCTTAAATTGATTTACAAATCAACCTACCAATACATGGCTATTGTTACCTCCATTCTTTTAGAATTTACTATTATCTCTACTTTTATACTTGTACTATTTAACTTGAGAAAAAAATTAGGCCTAGCTCCTCTTTATATCCTTTTGGGGTCCATCCAATATTTTCAAGTCAATTTTGAAAAAATATCAAATTTTAAAATTTTCGGTGAGTACCCTATATATCCAGCAAGCATTGTATTAATTAGTGCCATTTTATTCGCTATTCTACTTATTTATATTAAAGAAGGTGTAAATAGCGCAAGAGCACTAATCATTGGCATTTTAATTTCAAATTTTTTCTTAATTGGATTGATTGAAATAATAAATATTCAAGAAATCACATTACGATCTATTAACAATGTTGATGTAAATTTTTCAACACTTTTCAATATACATTATAAAAGATTTCTTGTTGGAACGATTATATTATTACTAGATTTTTCGCTACTGGTGGTTGTGTATCAGTTTTTTATTTCTAAAATAAAAAAACCTTATTTCTTTTTAGTGCTCCACTCTGCTCTTTTCATTGTTTTACTTTTTGATGCCTTAGCTTTTAATATACTTCTATATTATAATACCGCATATTTTCTACCTTCATTAATAGGTCACTTTATCGGCAAATCTATCGCTGCCCTTATTTTTGCTATAATATTGTTTGTTTATTTAACATATATAGATAAAGAGATTAAAAGCACTTCTTTTATTGCAAGTCAAAAACGAGATATCTTATCTATTTTTAAGTATCGAAAAAAATATCTTGACTTAAAAGTTGAAAAAGAGAATGTTGAGAAGAAACTAACAGCTCAATTTGAAAAGATTATAACAAGTATTTCTGATGGTATTGTAAACTTAGACGAAAATTGGCACTATACCTATGTGAATAAACAAGCTGGTGAATTAATAGGTAGAACCCCTGAAAGTTTAATTGGTAAACATATATGGACCGAGTTTCCTGATGGAATAGGACTCCCTATTTATGATGCTTATTACAAAGCTCGTGAAACTAAAAAAACTCAGTGTTTACAGGAATATTACCCTCCATTTGATAAATGGTTTGACAACCGGATATATCCTACTGAAAAGGGATTAACAATCTATTTTACTGACATTACCAAGGAAAAAAAGATAGAACTTGCTTTAATTGAAAGTGAGGCCTTTAATAAAAGTGTTCTTTCTTCATTGAGTTCGCATATTGCTGTTATAGATAAATCGGGATTAATTCTAACCACCAACAAGGCTTGGAATGATTTTTCGATTCAAAATGGAGAAACAAATCTAACCCGTACTTCCATAGGTAGTAATTACTTTGAAGTTTGTTCTAAAGCAATAGCTCAAGGCGACTTATTGTCTCAAGAGGTTTTAAATGGTTTAATGAATGTTTTACAAAAAAAAGAAACTAATTTTTCAATTGAATACCCATGTGATTCCCATAGCGAAAAACGCTGGTTTATTCTTAGAGCAGAACCTTTTGGGATAGGAACAGATAAACTAGTTATTTCACACACCAATGTAACCAAACGAAAAATTGCAGAAGAAGAGCGGAGCCTTTCTTATTTAAAATTGAAGGAAGCGCAACGCATGGCAAAAATTGGAAGTTGGGAGTTTAATACGCAAACGAAAGAATTAAATATTTCTGATGAAATGTATCATATACTAGAAATAGATAGGGATTCTACAAAAAATTTATACGATGCGTATAAATCAAAATTAGCTCCTAAAGACCAAGAATCAATTACTATTTTAATACAAAATGCGCTAGCAGCAGAAAGTAGTTATTCTTTTGAATACCCCATAAAATCAAAGGTTAATAAGTTTAAATACCTTCATGAAATTGGGGAGGTTATTAAAAATGAAAATGGAAAAATCATTAAGCTAAAAGGTACCATACAGGATATTACTAAAGAAAAATTGGTGAACGATAAATTAATTCAAAATAATGAAGCATTAAAAAAAGTGAATGTTGAACTTGATCGTTTTGCATATAGTGCATCTCACGATTTAAGATCTCCCTTAGCTTCTTTGAAAGGTCTATTTCAAATTATTGAAATGAATAGCAAGCCCTCTAATGAAGATGAGAAAAAGCCGTTTGACCTCGTATTTAAGACTATTGACAAAATGGATAAGTTTATCAGCGATATTTTAGATTACTCTATAAACTCAAGAAAAGACATTCATTATGAAAAAATTAATTTTGAAGCCTTAATTCAATCCTGTTGGGAAGGTTTAGAATTCATGGACATTAATTTTAAGCCAGACTCAAAAATTAATATCGCACAAAATGGAGATTTTTATACCGACAAAAAAAGGTTGGAAATCATTTTAAGCAATCTTATCTCCAATGCCTTTAAGTACCATTCGAAAATTAAAACAGAACATTTTATTAATATCACTATAGCAGCAGATTCAGAAAATGCAACTATTACAATAGCGGATAACGGTATAGGAATAGACAAAGAGAATATCAAAAAAATATTTGATATGTTTCATCGCGCCACAAAATTATCTACTGGTTCAGGAATGGGTTTATACATTTTAAAAGAAACCGTTAATAAACTTAACGGAACTATAGATGTTGATTCAGAATTGGATAAGGGCACCACATTTACGGTAACGATACCTAATTCTAATTAATTTGGCATAATTCATTACATTTAAAGAAATCCTTTCCATAGCCTAATTGATATGCTTAAAAATGACATTATGCCTTCTGGATATGTACATGTCCAGAAATGGTACAAGATTGTTGCACCGTATTGAAAATAGTGCCATGTTTTTCAATATTTTTTTGAAGCAATAATACATTCAATTTTTCGTCTTGACTATAGACGGTTAATTCATAATTAACCCGATCCATTCGTGGAGGATTTTCAAGTCGGTTTGCAATTACGCTAATACTTGCTTTTGAATAGTTAAATTTCATCATTCCAGAAAATCGTTCTACACTTTTAAGGATGCAGGCAGCCAATGAGCCTAAAAATAGTTCTGCTGGATTAGGTAAAGAATCTGAAGTCGTTGAAGTGGTACCAAATTTAATGTTTGCGGCTTTAATATCCAGTAGTGCATCATTATTAACGTAAGATTCTGCTTTTATACTGTATTTCATGCTTTCCTAATTTAATTGGTACTAAAAGGCGTAAAATTACTATAGGTATTTCTCATTAAATATGATGCTTGTCATAGATGTCGATGTAAAATTATAAAACAGCTGTTCTTTGGAGATTAAATTTCAGTTATAGCCATAAAAAAACCGAAATAGAGCTTGTTTTTCTCTATTCCGGTTACTTTATTATTAGTAAACCTTTAGGTTAAAACCCTTTAATCAATAGGTACTATCGTAAAATTAGCGGTTACAGCATCGCCATCACCATTAAAATATAAAGTAGTTGATAAAGCTAAAAGATCACTTAGGTATAATTTTTTGCAATCAACTCCCAAATCATCATCACCGCCAGTATCTTCTTCATAAACATGGCCGGTCAGATATACATAGTTATCAGCTCCTGCATTCAAAGTAAAAGTCTTAGATGAATTTATTGGTAGTATATAATTTGAAGCGGACTGGAAATCATCTTCCGCAACATTCCAAAAAGGGCTGCCGCCGATGTAAGCTCCAACACCTAAACAAGGAATAGGAAAAATGTCATCAAGTGCATTAGCCTCATGAAGAGATATTGTTCCAAACATTTCAGGCGTACTACCTTCATTGGTGACTCTACTACAGTCAAGATCAACCAATGTAATTTTAAATCTATTTCTAACCTTATCACATTGTCTTACATTATACTTTGTAGTTAATACAATATTAGATATTGTATTGTCTTTAATATTTTTTAAGGTATAGGATAATGCGGCACCAGGCGAATCTTTTGAAAAATTCCCACCATTTTGAATAAAAGCCAGGACCCCTGGCATTCCGGTTATCGTTTGCGCAGCATCTGATCCAGAACCACCTAGAACAAATCCTTTTATTGTTGATGAGCTCCTGATTTTTGCGTATTTCGCAGCTAAATCAACATCGCCATTTGTAGCGCCGGAGTCATAAGCAGCATTAAATGCGGCTTGCATTTCAGTATGTGAATAACTTGAGGTAGCCGTAAATAATAGCATTCTACCATAATTTACAGAAGCAACGTAATTGGGTAAAGTTGATCCAAATGAGGATACATCTGGTAGCTCCAAAAATAAATCGCTTGGTTTTTGTGGCGTATTCATAATTACATCATAATAAGATTGAACAAATTTAACTACAATATTGTTTTCAATTTTATCAGACGAATAACTAAATGAACCTCCCAAGTCTACGGTAGGGCCACTATAATTTGCCTTAATTGAAGCCTTAAGATGCGCTTCAGAATATACGCTTTCTACACTAAAATTCATATTGGCAGGTGTAGCCCCTGTAATATCTCCACTTAAAATATCTTTAATTGCTTCTTCTATATCAGATTGTTTAGATGGGTCTTCGACTGTTCTTTGAATTGAACCTTCTATGTTTTTAAAATTTGTAAATATCGTTATCGGCGCACGGCTAGCACTAATAGGCTCATATGTACCCGTTGAAATAGTCTCACCCTTAATAAGAGCTCCAGGATAAATAACACTGGCAAGAGGACTTAATACAATCATTTGATCAAATCCAGGTGCCGCCTTATATGTTTTTGTGCTACATAAATAATCCCCTACTTCTACATCAGCTACTGGTTCATCAGTAACTTCTACAGGCTCACTAATTATGGGATCATTTTGAGCAGAGAAGTTAGGAAGGGCACTTACAGCTTCATTAAAAGCTACTAATTTGGCAGCTTCAGCAATTGCAGGATCTTCTATAGGATCTTCAGCAATTGGATCTTCTGGAGTAGGATCGTCTTTACTGCATGAAATAAACAGAAAAAGACTTAATAAAATTAAAAATACTTTTTTCATGTGAAATAATTTAGTTGGTTGAAAATATAAATTGCACTTCGATTAAAAAGTCAAACCCTTCGTGGATTATCTTACAAGAACAAACCTATAGGATACAACTAACTATAAGAAATATTAGGGGTAGACAAAAAGTAGACAACCCAATAAAAAGGAAATAAAATGACTTATAACCCATCAGGTCAAACCTGATAAAATATTGATTTTTAGCTATTTAAAACAATATCTTGTAATGAGTCTTCAGAAACGGTATTTAGTTTTTTTCTAAGACGATAAAGGGCCTTTTTCACTCCATTTGGAGATATATTTAGAATATTAGCCATTTCTTTTGACGTTAAATTCATTTTTAAAAGAGACATTAGACGCAATTCATTGGTAGTAATATCTGGAAATTTATTTTTGATATTGCTATTAAAGTCTTTATGAACTTCCTCAAATCGTTTGCTGAAATTACCCCAATGATTATCGTCATTCAAATCAAAATTTATGGTTCGAATTAATTCCTGATAGCCTTTTTTAGGTTCATCATTGGTTTGTAATTTCTTAGCTTTTTGTTTTAATTTATCGAGTACTTCATTTTTTTTTGCCAAATGCAAAGCATGATTTGTAAGCTCTTTCTTTTTATACGCTAGTTCTGTTTCAAGCTTTGTTTTCTCTTGAAGATTGCTCTTTTCCTTTTGTTTAAGGCTATAGTACACAAATGCGGAAATAATAACAAGAGCAAACAATCCAATACCCAAAATAATACGCTGTAAGTTATTTATAGTTGCCTTCTCTTGTAATAGTGCAATATCTTTCCTTTGGGTTTCAATTTGAAAATCTCTTTTTTCTGTTTCATAAATGGTACGCAATTCACGCACCTGCTTTTGATTGCGTAAAATAGAAAGTGAATCGCTATAGGCCTGAAAAGTCATATAATAATTCAATGCCATTCCATTTTCTCCTTTTATTTTAGCTACGGTTGCTAAGGTCTGATAGGCATTCATTTCTCCTTCTAAATACCCAATGGTTTTTGAGGTTTGAATGGCTTTGGTAGCATAATCATTTGCTGTAGAAAGTTCATTGAGCGCAATGTAAGTTTTTGCTATGGCATTTTGACTAGCTACTTTCTCTTTAGTATTCCCGTCAAGTGAATAATTTTCTAAAGCTTCCTTTTGATACTCCAGTGCTTGGTTATACACTTTCATATCATAATAAGTATCTCCAATATTAGCCTGAATTGAAGCTATTATTTTTTTATTTTTTGAGAGCTTTTTGTAAGTTAATGCCTCTTGAAAATAGTACAATGCAGTATCATAATCTTTAAGACCTCGATAACAAATTCCCATATTACTTAATACAGATCCAAATCGGTTCTTATTGGCATCTTTTAATTTTGGTTGTGCTTCATTTAAATATTCTAATGCTTTTGCATATTCATGCTGTTTGGTTAGAATAACCCCTATGTGTAAGTAAGAACCTCCTATGCCTTCTGCATTATCCAGCTCCTCATACAATTGTATGGCCTGCAAATAAGCTTCAATAGCTTTTTGATGATTTTCCATTCGGGAATAGGACACCCCTATATTTTGGATCGATTTTGCCAAAGCAAGGCTGTCTCCTGAAGTTTTAAAAATTTCTCCAGCTTTTTTAAAACTTTGAATGGCGGCAGTATATTCATCTTTAAGATTTTGTACTGCACCAATCTGGTTGAGCGCAGCTGCTTGCCCCCATAAATGACCTAGCTCCTTATTCATCTCTAAAGCTTTTTGAAAATTCGTTTGTGCAGAATCGTATTCCTTTTGATAGTAATACACAATCCCTAAACAGTTATAAGACCCCGCAATTCCCCTAGTTCTATCATTTTTTTTTGCTAATAACAAAGCTTGGTATATATATTTCTTTGCTCGTACTGGGTCAGTAGGTGCGTATTGAATGCCTAAATCATTATAGGCTTTTATTTGAGTAGTATCAGGGGTTTTAGAAGATTTTACATGCTGTAGTAGACTATCAACTTTTTGCTGGTTTTGTGCGTGTAAAAGGCTACTACAACAAATAAATACAAGCAGCAGTATTTTCCAATAAGATTTTAAGTGCATTTAGAGGGAATTAATGCCATTAACATTTTAAGTATGATGGTGGTGGGTTATAAATACCAAATTTCAATAAAAAAAATTTGGTTAACAACAATACAACCCCATTAATTTAAAACCAACACTACCACTTTCACATGGGTCCATCAATTGAACATGTCACTATAAAAAATGGTAGCATCCCATTATTTTGAAATGATCATACTTTAACAGTTTAAATATGTTATGCTAATTACTTTAGAGTGTTATAGTATTCCTGAAGTCGATAAAAGGCTTTTTTCTTTACCCCTTGCTCAGAAATTAGTCCTTTACGATTAAAATCTTTTTGAATTCCTTTTAAGTGCCTTCTTGCAGACCTAAAATCCATTAGTATCCAAGGAGAAGTCCCGCTTAAGAAATCAATATTTTTCATCATTTCAATATTGTATTTGTATACTTCATCTTGGTATTCTTCTGTCCACCGTTCATTAGGCGCACCATGATTACCTTGTAGTGCCCCAGCACCAACTTCACTCATAATCATAGGCTTATTATAGTCATTTTTCCACTTGATATTCTCGCAACTAGAAGGCGCTCCAACGTACCAACCACAATAATTATTGACTCCTATAACATCTACAACGGCACCTAGAGGATCATTAATTACTTTTTCATCACCACTACCCGATTGCGTATCAAGTGCTGCTGTAATTAATCTGCTATTATCCAGCTCTCTAGCCTTTTTTGCCAATTTACCAAGAAATACATTTCTAGTATCACTTACTGGCGTTTCATTAGCAATAGACCAAAGGACTATAGCTGCCCTATTTCTATCTCTATTGATCATAGCAGTTAGTTGTGCTTCAGCATTCGCATAGGTATCTATATTGTCATAAAGAATTGTCCAATAAACAGGAATTTCTGACCACACCATAAAACCCATTTTCTCGGCCTCACGAACCATTGCCTCACTATGTGGGTAATGCGCAAGTCTAACAAAATTACAACCTAGTTCTTTAGCCCATTGTAGCAATATTCTACACTCTTCAACAGAGGTTACTCGACCTGTTTTGAAAGGTGATTCTTCGTGAATACTTATCCCTTTTAAAAATACAGGCTCATCATTCAATAAAATTGTACTACCACTTGTTGCAATAGTTCGAAAACCAATTTCGTCTGTTATCCTATCTGTACTGGTATTAATTTCAACCCTGTATAGTTTTGGATTATTAGGCGACCATCGCTCCGGAGTTGCCTGAAAACTAAAGTTTGCTTTTCCTTCTTTAGACACCTTAACTTTTACAGATTTTTTTAATTCGGGAATTTTGATAGTCACCTCCTCCGTTACTGTAGAAGATAATAGTTCAACCCAACCTTCTATGGTATTTTTTTTATCCTTAGAAAGTCTCACAGCGTAATCTTGAATATGCTGCTTTGGCACATTTATTAAATGTACTGAACGTGTAATACCTCCATAATTCCACCAATCGGTATTTACTGTGGGTACGGCTTCTCTTTTTCTTTTATTATCTACTTTAACTACTAAAAAATTGTCTTTTTCTTTAAGGATATCAGTTACATCAAATTGAAACGGAGTAAATCCACCTATGTGACTGCCAAGATATTGCCCATTCAAATACACTTTTGCTTCATAATTAACAGCTTCAAAGTAGACATAGGTACTTTGATTTTCTAATGTACTTGAATCAAAATCAAATGATTTTTTATACCAGACTGTTCCTTCATAATAATACAACTTCTCTTCTTGGGTATTCCAATCTCCTGGCACCATTAACTCTATGTCTGAATCAAAATCATACTCAATAAGATCAGATGGTGATTCCATTTTTCTATTCATAAAATAGCCATCGTCTTTTGGTAAATACCTATGATTATAGTATCCATTTTCCAATGGATCTACAATTGCTTGCCACAATCCGTCTAAGGTTTTTCCCTTCCGAGCTTCTCTATTTTGCAACAGCTTCACCTCATTATTTTGGGCTAAACTACTATGTGCGAAAAATAAAAGCAGCGCAATTATAAAGAATTTCATGTGTTTCATTCGTTGGTTTTTTAAGCAAACATCTTATATGGAAACACGATGTTAAGCTATTAATTTTAAAAGCAAAAGATATTATTATAATTTCACAGATGAATCAGATAATGCCAAATATTTTAAAGAATTATCATCAAATTTTAATTAATTCAAATAGTCATACTCTAAAAATAGGATAATTAGTGTTGTATCTATTTTTAGTAATGCTGTGAAAATTTCAATGCGCTATAATTATTTCTTATCTTTTATAGCAGAAATACTCGTATATCAATATGAACGCTTCTTTAAATCTATAATTATGTGCACCAAACACCAATGTCATATTGTTCCTGAACATATTTTAGCGGCTTTAGCCAAACGCGGTAGTGTAAACTGCAAACGGACTTTGAATGATACGCGTCGTATTTTAGAAAAAAGAAATACACTTTTAAATAGCCTATTACAGCAAGAACTAGCTATCGGAAAAGGAGATCGTTTCATTTACGACTGCGAAAATAAATTTCACCAACGCGTTACCCTTAGTCTTAGTGAAGGTGATTCTAGTACAAAGGATGCAACCATAAATAATGCTTATGATACATCAGGGTTTGTTCGTGATTATTTTAAGGACACATTTAATTTAAATTCCGTCAATGGAGAAGGCTTGGATTTAATTTCTAATGTTCATTATGGAGAAAAATATAATAATGCCTTTTGGGACGGCGATGAGATGACCTATGGTGATGGTGATCAAATTGATTTTAAAGAATTTGCAAGCGCCATAGATGTAGTTGCTCATGAACTCACCCATGGCATCACTCAGTTTATGGCTAATTTAGAATATGAAGGCCAACCAGGTGCTCTTAATGAGCATTTTTCTGATGTATTTGGCACAATTATTAAGCAGAAATATTTAAACCAAAATTTAGATGAGGCAGATTGGTTGATCGGCGATACTATTGTTACCGAATCTTTTCCGGGTGTTGCACTCCGTTCTATGAAAGCGCCAGGCACTGCTAATGATTTTGATGTACAGCCAGATCATATGGATAATTACTATGCCGGTTCTCAAGATCATCAAGGGGTACATATCAATTCTGGCATTCCCAACAAAGCCTTTTATCTCAGCTGTCTAGAAATTGGTATTGATAGTTGTGCTATTATATGGTTCGAAACGCTAAAATTTCTGTGGCGTACGGCTAATTTTAATGATATGTTAGATGTATTATTAACTACTACACAAATCTTAATAGATCAAAAGAAAGTCCCAAATACTGCAGTGATGGTGATTAAAAATAGTTTTATCTTAGTCGGATTACCACAAAAAGCTTTGGTATGAATTATTCCTTAAGTATTTCCGGTGGAATTACAGGAATTCCAAAAAAATATGTCGGAGAAGTGACTTTACCTGCCACAGCACAAAAAAGAATACAAGAAATTCTAAATGCTCCCCCACCCTCTACAAATGCAAATCTTCGAGATGGACTCCAATACCACTTGCAGGTATATGAGGGCAACCTCAATTATGAATCAACTTTTGACGACTCAAATCTACCAGATGAATTAAGGCATTTTATTACTACTATTTTAAATCAAGACTAAGTAGATTTATAAGCGCGTAATTTTCACATACAACTAGCGCATGGAATGCTTTTAAAGCGAATTAAAATTTAATCTCAAGCGCATTAAATAAATGACTCATGGTCCAAGCAGGACCAATCATTAAAAACTGTAGATCTTTTAAGAATGATGGTTTTTTACCTTCGTGGTTATGCCCCACAAATTGTGCAATCCAAGCAACAACAAAAATAAAAAGCATAATTTTCCACAAGGGAATAGTTAGCGTAATTGCAATTAATCGTAGTGTTAATAATACCACTAAAGAAAATAATAACATTCCTATAAATAACACTTTAGATAAGCGCAAATAGTACAATAAGCCTAGAATAATCACTAAAGTTCCCAAATGCATATACGGTACCAAAGCTTTTGGGAATAGACTAGAAATCGATTCTAGCATTGGAATACTTGCCAAAAGCCCTATTAAACTAAAAAAAATAAGTGGCACACAAATGTAGTGGATTTTCCTATTTAATTTAGTTTGGTGGCTTTCTCCATACTCCTCTAAAAGGGAATCGATTTTTCTCATAATTAAGAACTGTATTTATATAGTTAATGCTTAGTGGTTAGGGTGTTTTACAAATTTTTTAATCTGTTCGTATTCTTCTAATCCCTTTTTAGTTAAAAAAGGCAATACGAAACTCCAATTCATGTCCATAACTGGGCATTTGTTTCCTTTATAATCCGCATACCGCATCACCCTTTTTTGTGATTGCCAAAACATACTCGTCATCCAAATCACATGAATTATTTTATCATAATCTACAGTAGCGCTTTCAGGAATTAATCTTCCTGTTTCTACATAATAATCTATCAGCTTTCGCGCATCTGTTAAGCGTACTAAATTATACTGCTCTTGTCGATCCGCAATATTTGGATAGGTTTTTACAATATGAACTAAATCATTATAGAAAAATGAAAATCTATTTTGAATACCATCAAAACCAACCATCATAGCCTCAAAATGAAATAAGGTTATATAGGTATTTTTAGGAAGAATAAAATTTACAGACTCGCTATACATGTCATCATAAACAGCAGTAACTAATGCTTCCTTATCTTTAAAATGGTATTGTAAATTACCAGCTCTTATTCCCAAAGCATCGGCTATTTGTTTCATAGAAACATTAGACATTCCATGCACATTGAATAACGAAATTGCTTTTTGCTTTATTTTTTCTTTCAAGGGATAAACAAGTGATTAATAATTGTTTACTAATATATGCAAAAATCTAGTAAACATTTACTAATCACTAAAGCTAAAAAAAGGAGTTATTTTGTAACTACTTATCTATTAATTATTTAGAATTTATTTATTTTTAAATATTATACTACATAATTCTTAAAAAGTTCTTCAAGCACTGTATGTGGGTCATGGCATAAGCCAGAATGTGTTTCTGAACTTTGAATTATTGTACTTCTAGAAGCGGTTAGCCAACGGAACCTATCTACAAGATCAAGTTTTCCAATAGCGCCACCAGCAATAGCCCCCTCACAAACTAAAGTCCATGCTTTTAGGTACTCATTAATCGCTTCCAAATCTAAATCCTTCGAAAAACAGTTTAATTTATGTGCATCAATTTTATATTTTACGGCTAGAAATTTTTTAGCTCTAGAAAAAACAATAACACCAACATTAAAAAACTCTTCACGTTCTACTTTTGGGACTAGCCTAATAATTGCGTATTCAAATTTGACTCTATCTTGCATCTTCCGCCTCTTTAACTAGTACATCTATCATAGACAGTTTAGCTTCTAGGTACTCCACATATGCAGCTCTCATTTCTTTAGGAGTTAAAGTATCGGATTCACTTAGCAACCAATCTTCAGGTATTATAGCTATAATCTCTTGCAGCGTATCTTTTTCTAATGCTTGTTTAATTTCTACTGCTGCTTCGGTTAATTGTGTTGCTCGTTCTAACAACACATGGTCTTTGATCAAAGGGAAAGTTCGGGTCAAATGGTTTTTCCACGTATTCCAGTTATGATGAAAATAAAAACTAGCGCCATTATCAATTATCCATAATTCTTTATTCCAGTGCAATAAATTGGTATTTTTTGCCGTACGATCTATATTGCTAATAATACTATCCAAAACTACAATTTTAGAAGCGGTCATAGCATCAACTGTAGACACCAAAGGATCATAGGTAATAGCACTAGATAAAAAATGCAAGCCTAAATTAAGGCCTACACTAAATTTAAGTAAGTCTTGGATCTCTTCATCGGGTTCCGTTTTGCTGAAGGAATCATCTAAATTCATAAATACCAATTCTGGTACTTTTAAACCAATAGCACGTGCTAATTCACCTCCTATAAGTTCGGCAATCAAGGCCTTTTTTCCTTGTCCTGCTCCCCTAAATTTCAATACATACAAAAAACCATCATCCGCTTTTACAATTGCTGGTAGCGAGCCTCCTTCGCGTAATGGTTTTATATACTGAACAACATCAACAGTCCTGATATCAATAGTTTTCATATGAGCGAAGATAAAAAATGGTGTTGGAACAATTAGTGTTTGATTACTTTTTCCACTATAAATATTTGTGTGAGCCATCACAAGTAGGCATTCTTTTAGACAAACCACAAGTGCAATCATTAATTCCCTTTCCATCGAGAATCTGCTGTCTATATTTTTCAATTCTAGACTCCCGAGTTGCGGATTGTTTGGCCCCTGAAAAATGAAGATTATAGGCTCTTTGTCGCCCTGGCGTTAAAGAACCAAAAGCAGTTTTAAAAACTGGGTCAATGGCTAATTTTTTTTGTAATTCCTCAGGAATCACATACGCCGTAGAGGCTTTGTAATCTACTTTTAAACCTGCCTTTTCTACTTCTACAGCCTCATAAATATAGGCTCTTAAAACAGCTTCTTTTTCTATTATTTCTGCAACACTGGTAAATCTAATCTGGCGCCCTCCTTGTGTATGCTCCCCTGGTTTAACCAGAATATTATTGGTATCTTGTAGCAAGGAACCTTTAAAAAATAGTAAGGCACTATAGTCCTTAAATGCTCCTATGATTAGAATATTATTTCCCTGAAAAGTATAACAAGGCTGTTTCCATTTCAATTCTTCCGTAAGTTGACAAGCAAGAACAATGCTTCTTAATTGTTCCATTTCTGCTTGCCAATTTTTGGCTTTACTTAAAAATAAGTCCACTTTTGGATTCATGGCATTCAAAGGTCTAATTACAAGTATTCTTTAGAGGTGCTAAGATAAAAAAAATGGTGATACCACTAACTTACAGTTATATAGACTTTGTCACTTCGAGTGGATTATTTGTAACGGTAATTGACATATGAATTAACCCGTTGTCACTTGTCACTTCGAGTGAATTACCTGTAGCGATAGCGCAAGAGTAATTTGTATTAATAAGTATTTGTGTACCAACGGTTCTTGATATTATTTTCCCTTCATTACACTACACAAAAATCATTTAAACTGACAATTGAGTGATGTAACTCCCTCGTACTAAAAGTAGTACGGAAATCGAATTGAAATTGTGAATATCTATTCTAGGAATTAACAAATGAAACTTTTATGAAAGGTTATATTTGGCACCCCTAAAACAATTTATGATGAGTGCAACTTGGTACGAATGCAAAGTAAAATATAGAAAGTTAGATGATGCTACGGGCATGCAAAAAGTAAAAACCGAACCGTATTTGGTGGATGCTATTTCGTACACCGAAGCAGAAAGCAGAATCACCGAAGAAATGGCTGCTTACCTTAGTGATAGTGATGAAATTAAGATCACAAATATCAAGGTAGCGAACTATGCGGAAATTCACCCTTTTGAAAATTCAGACCGTTGGTTTAAATCAAAAGTTTCTTTAATTGCTTTTGACGAAGAAAGTGGTAAAGAACGCAAGACCAATATGTATTTATTAATACAGGCGAATGATGTAAAAGAAGCGTATGACAATACCGTTGGGGTTATGAAAGATACCATGGGTGAATATACCATTCCGGCGATAGCTGAATCTCCGATTATGGATGTATTCCCTTATTTTTCTGGTGAAGAAGGTGATGTTGAACGCTTAGAAAAATTTAATACAATTAAAGCATCTGTTCCTGAAGTAGCAGCACAAAATGATGATTTAGAACTTGCAGATGTGCTGGCTGCCGAAAACAAAACAAGTTTTGAGCCTAATGCTGGTGAAGAATAGTACATAGTATACTATTTGATAAAAAAAGAGGACTAAAAAGTCCTCTTTTTTTTGGTTCTATATTCAAGACTTAAATATATAACCCTAAGGTTATTTAATACTTATTATTTATTTTTTGAGCCATTTTACTAGTAATATAACTTAGATGTTTGGCCTTTATTATGTCATTTGCATCATGGTTTTTTCCAAATTTTATTCCTCCAAAACCCATTTGCGAAATTACTGCACCATCTTCAGCATTTACAACAGTCCACATGTACATTTTGTGGTGATGAGACCATATGATTTTAACGTAGCCTTTACCACTTTCTTTGCTTAAAATTATATCTTGATATTTTTCCATATCTACCAATTCATACTCATTTTCATAAAAAGAATCCATTTTCTTAATGTCTTTTTCTCTAAAGAAATCTGATAATAAAATTAGTTTTGAGTTTTCATTTTTTTTGATATTCCTCTCAACATTGTAATACTCCTTCGCTGGAACATCTTTACTAGCGCTACCAATTAAATTGTCAAGTTGTTGGCAAAGAAATAGATAATCTATTTTCAAAAGTTCACCATTAGCAAACCCAATTTCGGTCACTGATTGCAGTTTGTTTTTTTTATTAAAAATTTCAAGTTCGTAGCTGCAAAAAGAAAATGTAAAAGCCGTATAATTATGCTTAACAGAATTAATGGGACCGGGACCAATGAAAGAACTACGACCTTGTTTATCGATATACATAGAGCGCTGATCAATCTGCCTTGCATTAAAATGTGTTAAATAAGCATACGTTTTATCTCCTGTTTCTTTTAAAGCATTAATTTCTGCTTTAGACAAGAAAACAACCTTTGTAAGGTTCCAGTTTTCTTCAAATACTTCTTTTATCGCATCATTTGCATATGTATCCAATCGGATTCTTCATCTAGTAATTGGACCGCTAAGGTGCTCTCCAATACAATTTTAGCATCATCTACTGATGGATACTCATATTGGGCAAAAGAATTTAAGGTAAATAAAGCAAATACATAAATTAATGAGTTTTTCATGGAATTGGTGTTTAAATTGGTTCTGGTTTTAATCAAAAACGAAGAATAAACAACAATCGTATTTTTTTAGGGTAGAGAAAATAATAAATATATTATTACTATAAAAATCACACATAAGAAATATATTCTACAAATGGTTTCTCAATAAAGGATGTAGGCTATAAAGGCTATTTTCCTTTGACTCATCATCAGAGATAAAAATAAGACTAAATGGCAAAAAGAGGACTAAAAAGGCCTCTTTTTTTTATTAATCCTTATTCATAAAGTGCAGGTGTGATTTTTAATTGAAGGACAAAAACACCATTCTTATCCTTATAAGTATAATTCAGTGTGACTTTATGGTCTCTAAACAGTTTCATTTCTGGATTGGACTTTATATTGTTTATTAAAATAGGTTTTATATATGCTTCTAGTTCTTCAGTACTTACCTCAGATTGCAACATATGCACTAAAGTATAATTATATTGAAAAATAGTATTTGTCAGTGCCACAGTATTGTCTAATCGTGTTTCCTCATCGATCATGATAGGGCAATTTTTATTCAATTCACTAGCTACATCAATCATTTCTTCGTTGAATGAAGCTTTCTGAGAGAAAAGATATTGCGTGCCAAAATACGATATGCAGAAGGCTATTATTGTAACAATGGCTATCAGTATTTTTTTCTTAAAATCTAGCTTTTTAATTTGCTTTTTTGGGGCTACCACTGGAGCATTAATTTCTACCTGCACCTTGGGTAGGTCAAAACCACATCCAGAACAATATTTTGCCATTTTGGAATTATCGGTACCGCAATGACTACAATTCACTTTTTCCATGCTTAGTTGTTCGTTTTGTTTTATTTTATTGCTGAAAGGTTGAATCTAAGATAAATAAGAATTAGTTCTTATTTACATTGCGTGTAAAAAATAGGACCAATTATAGCTTACAAATCCGTAGTGCCGTTAAAAAATCCGTAATGCATCTTAATCCAAAATCTGTCACTTCGAGTGAATTACCTGAAGCGATAGCGAAAGATTAATTTGCATCGAGAAGCTTTCATGATGTAAGGGTTCTCGATACTATTTTAGTTCCATTGCATTATGTGAAAATCACTCGGTTCTCGATACACCTCTCCTAAAGTCGAAGCACTCGAACTGACATTTGAGTGTCGATTACAAATTAATTCTTTGTCACTTCGAGTGAATTAGCTGTAGCGCTAGCGGAAGATAATTTGTATCGAGAAGCTTTCATTACGTAAGGGTTCTCGATACACCTCTCCTAAAGTCGAAGCACTCGAACTGATATTTGAGTGCCGATTACAAATTAACTCTTTGTCACTTCGAGTGAATTAACTGTAACGCTAGCGAAAGATAATTTGTATCGAGAAGCTTTTATACTGCATGGGTTCTCGATACTATTTTGGTTCCATTGCATTACACAAAAATCACTCGGTTCTCGATACTATTTTCTGTTGAAAATCACTCGGTTCTCGATACTATTTTCTGTTGAAAATCACTCGAACTGACATTTGGATTAACTAAACTAAGTAACTATACTAAATTTTATTCCCCTCCTAAATCCATTTCAGGTGCTTCTCCCTCAAAAGGAAGGTTCTCTTTTTTAAGATATTTATCTAAAAACTTTAAAATTCGACTATACGCCTCTATTTGATTTTCCTTTTTGACAAAACCATGACCTTCATCCGGAAATAAAACATATTCTACAGGAACATTATTTTTACGTACGCCGGCAACAATTTCGTCAGACTCAACTTGTAAAACTCTTGGGTCTTCAGAACCTTGTAAAACAATTAATGGCTTGGTCACCTTATCGGTATGAAATAAAGGCGAAATACGCTTTAAACGAACAGAATCTGCAGAAAAGGGATCGCCTAATTCTAAGTACAACGACTGTCTAAATGATTCCCAATATGGAGGAATACTTTTTAAGGTACGCATCCAATTGGTGACACCAAATAAATTAACACCTACAGCAAATTCTTCAGGCGTATACGTCAATGCTGCCATCGTCATATAACCACCGTATGACCCTCCAATGATGCCAATTTTACTACCATCAATTTCAGGTTGTGCTGCTAACCAGTTTTTACCTTCTACACAATCTTGTAAATCTTTCTCACCGTGGTTTTTATCATCCATTTTATAGAAGGTTTTTCCGTAGCCACTACTCCCCCTATTATTCACGGCTAAAACCGCATAACCATGATTCACCATGTATTGTATCAGCGAACTAAAATTTTGACGTGTTTGTCCTCCTGGGCCACCATGAACCCAAACCATTGCAGGCACTTTATGCGCTACAGAAGCTTGTTGTGGTACATAATATATCGCAGGAATCTCTGTACCATCAAACGATTTAAATCGGATTACTTTGGCGTTTACTAAATCTTCTGCCTCAATTTCATTATTTAAAACGGTGGTTAATTTATATTGCTCTTTCGTCTCCAAATTATACGCGTATAAATCTGATGGTGCATTAGAACCACCCACATACATGCGCATCCACGCTTCGTTATCGCTAAAAGCTACACTGGTAATGCTTTTGTCATCAAAATCGGGCAAAGCTATAGATGTCATTGTTTGAGCATCCAATACTTCAATAGCATTTTTCCCATCTTCATTGGTATACACTACCATGTATTTGCCATTTCGAGTAAAACCAATGCCCATGATATCCCATGACTTTGTCATAACCTTTTTCTTTTCTTTCGTCTTCAAATCATAAGACATCAAGTAGGCAAACTCACCCCCATCATCAGTGGTGTAATAGAAGGTAGTATTATCTTCAGAAAAGTCTTGCGCAGAATTGGCACTCTGATTGTCATTAATTTTTATCATTTCTTTAGTTTTTACATCATAAAGAAATAGATCACTGTCATTGGTATTCAACGATTTTGATAAGGCGAAAAAGTTCTCATCATTAGACATGCCGCTAAAATTTAATCCGTCATTATTTTGATAGATCATTTTGCTAGCATAACCATCAACGGATAATTTATACACATCAAAAAACCGTGGATCTCTTTTATTTGATCCAAAATACAAAGATTTATAATCTTTTGACCAGCCATAGAAACTGGCTTTGGCGCCTTTATCTGGAGTAATATCAGCGATAGTACCATCTAATTCTCTTACGAATAGATGATCAATTTCATCGCCATTGCCATCTGCACTAAATAACATTCTATTGTCTTTCGGAAAATATGATGTTGCAAATATTGAGGTGCTATCAGATGCTGTAATCGCGGTCATTTCACCACCTTTTACAGGAATCGTATACACGTTGTAAATACCTGAACGGTTGCTCGATACCAATAAATTACTATTGTCTGAAGAAAAGCTTCCACCAGAAACAGCCTCGTTATCCATAAACTGCTCAATCGTGTATTGCTTGACTTCTTTTTGAGCCACCTTTGTTTCTTTTTTACAAGAAAACAAGAGGGTTGCCATCGCTAATCCTAAAATTTTAATTCTCATGATTGTCGTTTTTTATGTTGTTGTTGTTGGTTATGTTTCTACTGCTGTACGAATTGCAATGGGCAGTGGCAAATTCATTACGGACTTAAATAAAAACAGACGGGCTCTTTTTTGGAAATATGAACTGACTAATTCTTAAGTGAAGAAGCAATCTTAAAACCGATTGCCATCTGTATTCCCAAAAAAGAAAGCCTGCCTGTATTCAAATGCGTTACTCTGCAGGCGCTATTACTGTAAAACCTTCGGTTTCTAGAACGTTTAGCATATCATAGTAATACCGCATCATAATAATCTTACCATCTTGCAAAAGGTTAACGGTATGATAGGGAATCGTAATTGTATTTCCTGTTTTCTTGTTGGTCAATGTATTGGTTCCCCAAGTTAAAACCCACTCCCCTTGGTTCCAGTTATTTTCTACTTTCACCGGCAGATAAAGGTCTTGGGAAATACTGTGCGTGTAGTTCATGGTGCTGTTGGTATAATAATCCGTATGCTGAGCAACATTCAAAGAATCTAAACCGCCACCAAGTCCATAAACCATGGCATTGGTGGCGAGTTGTGCACTCATGGTGCTAACATCGCCTTCTTGTAGTGCCTTTATGTACTTCAGTACAATGTCTCTAGCGTTCGTTGAATTGTCAAATTCTAAAGTTACTGCAGCTTCTTGCGCCATAGCAATGCTTAATGATAGCGTCATTACTACTAGCAACATCCTGATTTTTACTTTTTTCATAATTTCTCAGTTTTTAAGATTAGTATTTATATTTATTTCATGCGTATTCTAAAATTGAAGTTGTTTGTAAACCTATGTTTATCCAAAAGAATTTTACTGGTGTATTATGCGGTTGATGTATCCTACGGTTATTTTGATTCTGGAGGCGATTTTCAACGGAAACGGTAGTGCGTTGTTGTCTATTGTCTTTGGAAGACAATAGTAGCGGTAATAAAAATGCGGTTAAAAGCCTAGTGGTTTTCATCCATCCCCAATTTAATGAAGCTTATCAAATCTGTTGGGGGAACTAACGCATCAACTTCAACTAAATTTAACACTTTTAACATAAATAAGAGAACTAATTAGCGTAAAATATTTGGTTTAAAGTTCTAAACCCTTCTTTTTATCTACTAAATACTAGGCTGTAAGACAGTGGAATAGCTCATGCCGCTATTTGAAGTGTCACTCATTGTCACTTCGAGTGAATTAGCTAGAGCGATAGCGGAAGCATAATTTGTATCGAGAAGCTTTGGTGCAACGACGGTTCTCGATACTATTTCCCCTTCATTGCATTACGTGAAAATCACACGGTTCTCGATACACTTCTCCTAAAGTCGAAGCACTCGAACTGATATATGAACACTAATTAACCCGATGTCACTTCGAGTGAATTAGCTAGAGCGATAGCGATAGCGATAGCGAAAGTAATTTGTATCGAGAAGCTTTCATGACATAAGGGTTCTCGATTCAATTTTTCCTCCATTACATTACGTGAAAATCACTCGAACTGACAATTGAATTACTTTTATTAGCTTTAAACAATGAAAACGTATTATGTATATATTCTTGAATGTTGTGATAAAACATATTATACAGGATTTACATCAAATTTAACATCAAGAATAATAGCGCATAATTCAGGGAAACATAAGGATAGTTTTACGTATTCTAAACGACCTCTTACTCTTGTATTTTATTGTGAGTTTACCGAAGCTAAATTCGCAATTGATGTTGAAAAGCAAATTAAAAAGTGGTCTAGAGCTAAGAAAGAAGCTTTAATAAAAGGGGATTATGATGCACTTCCTAATTTGGCCAAAAAGAATTTCAACTAGTTTTATAATTCTAGGAATTACTAGTGTCACTTCGAGTGAATTAGCTGTAGCGCCAGCGAAAGTAATTTGTATCGAGAAGCTTTCATGACGTAAGGGTTCTCGATACAATTTTCGTTTCATTGCATTGCACAAAAATCACTCGAACTGACATATGATTAAATAATTCCCCCTTGTCACTTCGAGTGAATTAGCTGTAGCGCCAGCGGAAGCCTAATTTGTATCGAGAAGTTTTGGTGCAACGACGGTTCTCGATACAATTTTCCCTCCATTACATTACGTGAAAATCACTCGAACTGACATATGATTAAATAATTCCCCCTTGTCACTTCGAGTAAAGCTGCGGATTATACAATTCCGCTATTGGGTGTATTGTTATATTATTTAGATTTTATAATTAATCTAGTCGTTTCAATGGCTATAGATTTGTCCAATTCTAGCTCAAGGATATGAGACCTATTATAATTTTTTTGTGTCCATTCATCTTTTTTAAGCAAAATGTAATACGAATCATTTTCGAAAAAATAGTTCTCATCATTTAAAATTTTAGCCCTGAGATCGCTGGGTTGTTCTATATTAAGGCTTGCTAATGTTTGTTCTGCAAAAATGGCCAAATGAAAGAATGCTTCTTGCTTTTCTTCTGCATTATTAATATTCAGATTCAATTGAACTTCATTGACATAATTTTCTTCAGCACCCAATATTGTGAACCCGAGATCATTTTGACTTCCATTTTTTAGAGAATTTTTTCCAAAGCGTGTGATGGATGTATGAGCACTCCATTTTTCACTGCCATCTGCAATTTGCAATTTTCTCCATTGGGTAAAGACCAATGCGCTATTGTCTGTGAGGGTTTCTTTTAAATTTTCAACATTGGAAAAAGCTTTCATTTTCGGTGGATTGCTATTTTCAACCAAAACTGCTTTCTGAATTTGTTGTTCCATCTTGTTGTCAGTACAAGCGATTAGGAACACTAACAATACAAAATTCAATAGTGTTTTTTTCATGGTTTGGCCGTAATTTAAGCTTAGCCCCTTGGATTGAGAACTTAGCGTGTAGAAATATACTATATTTTGGTGCAACACCCAATTCTCGATACAATTTTCATTGCATTGCATTACCTAAAAATCACACGGTTCTCGATACACTTCTTCTAAAGTCGAAGCACTCGAACTGACATTTGAGCACTAATTAACCCGATGTCACTTCGAGTGAATTATGTTGTAGCGATAGCGGAAGCATCATTTGTATCGAGAAGCTTTGGTGCAACGACAGTTCTCGATACAATTTTTCCTCCATTACATTCCGTGAAAATCACGCGGTTCTCGATACACTTCTCCTAAAGTCGAAGCACTCGAACTGACATTTGAGCACTAATTAACCCGATGTCACTTCGAGTGAATTATGTTGTAGCGATAGCGGAAGCATCATTTGTATCGAGAAGCTTTGGTGCAACGACAGTTCTCGATACTATTTCTCCTTCATTGCATTACGTGAAAATCACTCGAACTGACAATCACGCTGTTGAGGAGCTTGTGTTAACCTTTATGCAACGGAAAAGAAGCACCCAAGGCTACTGCTCCCGAAAACTGCGCTACCGATGGATGGAAATAATAGGTGAAACCAAAATCAAAATTATGCTTGCGCCCTATTTCTAAACCAATAGCAAACGGAATGTGCATTAGGAGTCCACTTTCTTTTTTAGAGGTATACGGTGTTATGGTTTCAAAAGACCCTACCGATGCCCCAAGACCAACTTCTACATAAGGAGCCACCCAAGGTATAGGTGCCGTAACACGTACCTTACCTCCTATTAAAAATGCACTAGAAGTTGCTTTATAGAAAGCTTCGTCTTGCAGCCTATTACCTGTATCCGATTTTGTAAGTATAAAACCCGCATAAGGCCGTATGCCGAACCAACTGGTGAGTTCATACACATATTCGCCTTGCGCATAGAAACCTGTTCCCATTACATCTTCTTCGTCATAGGACGCCGTTAAACCATAACCAATGGCGACAGTAATAAATTCATTCTCTTTTTCTTGGGCCTTGACTCCAATAGCCACAAGTACTGTGAAAAGCAGGAGTGTCAAACTTTTACATAAAGTAGCCGTAATCGTAATAGTAAACTTTTTAAGCATAGGGTAATCGTAGTAATAAATTCGAGAATATTAGATATTTAGTAGCCATACATTTTGGATCCGTGTGAATTTAAATATATCTATTTTTTTTTGCACCTTATTACCTACTACTTTACATTTAATTTGAAAATAACAAGAATTCCACTGTACCTTTATTTGGTTTTACTGATCCGATTTTTGTAAGGCCAATTTTTGATAATAGATAGCGAGATTTTTTATTTTCTTCAGTGGTTAATGCCAATATTTTTTCAAGTTTCAATTCCGTTTTTCCATAGACTAAGGTTGCCGAGGCAGCCTCATAGGTATACCCTTTCCCCTCAAATTCAGGCAATATTGCGAATCCTATATCTGCATTTTCAAGATAGTCCCGTTTTATGAATCCACATATTCCAATAGGTTCTCTGGAATCCCGTAAACACATTTTATACAAGCCATAACCATTTTGTTGGTACGAGCTCATCAAGCTATTCTCAATATATGCAATTGATTCTTTTATGGTTTTAATCCTTCTGTCTCCAATAAATTTAATCCAGTTTGGACTATTCAACAGTTTGATAAAAAATACAGCATCTTCCAAAACCACTTTTTCTAATATCAATCGTTCGGTAGCTAAGATTTTCATTGCCTTTTTAGTGTGTTATTAACTAGGTTATGTTTGGCGTTATCGGGAATTCCTGTTTTTTGTTTCAACTATTCTTTTTATCCCTATTAAAACAGACCGTTTTCATTGGGGGAATCTTCGGCAATCGCCTGTCCTAGATCCCACAGTTCTACAATTTTAGTATTCTGGAAGCGAAAGATATGAACGACAGCTATTTCCATTGCTTCTTTGATCACCAATGAATGAGTGATCACCGTATCACCATCCATATAACTATGCTTAATTTCGATGGATTTATTTGGACTTGCATGGTGTGCTTCTTGCATGGCGTTTTTTAAAGCTTCACGGCTGCCCTGAAAATACTGATTGTGATGTATAAAGTCAAAGGCAACAAATTGCTCAAATGCCGCTTCTACCCTGCCGGTTCCTGCACGTTGTAAAAAAGTGATCGCGATTTCTTTTGTAGTCATTGGTTACTATTGTTTGTATTCAAAAGCCTCCGTGTATAGGTGTTTTAACTAGTTCCAAAACGTACTCCAACACAAAAACAAAACGAGTAAAAAGATACTACTTTTTTGGATGCCTGCAACACCCTAACTTTAGGTGTCCTATTTCTCCAGAAAATGCAATTATAGTCTTCTTATTCAGCTTCCTACTGCCATGTGACGTTAGTAAGCATAAAAAAAGCAAACCCCGTAAGGTTGTGCTTTTACTCTACTGTGCTCGTTTTAATCGCCTATTATTTTTCAGAAATAATCCCTAAATCGGAACCATCTACGCCTTTACCTTTTAAACTTGAAGCAGCTGACAATTGATAAGTTCCAGTACTAAAACCTGGATCTATTTTCCATACATTTTTGAGGTTGTATTTTTCATCACCAGTGATTATAAGCGCATCACTCTTGTAAAAATTATTATTCACAATATTTACAATCGGTTCACCTACGACCAAATGCATTTCTAAAGCTTTGGCATCATTAAAAATATTGTTGGCTATATCATTTACTTGCACCCCATATAATGAAATAGCGGTTTCATATTTGTTCTTCGTTCCGTAGCCTACATGGTCAAATATATTATGCTCTAATTCTAAGAAAGGCCCAAACGTACTTTCGTCTTTCCCTCCGCGATACAAGCGTAAAGCAACCCCTTGTACATCGGTAATCGTATTGTTTTTCATTAGTAAATACTCCACATTATACGCTCCAATATCATCGGTTTCTTTATCCAAGGCAGCAATATGTCCGGTGATATTTTTGAATTTTGAATTTTGAATACTAATCGTATCTGCAAAAGTACCTTTGGACACTCTGAGTACATCAAAAGAATGGTTTACTATTAAATCTACAAATTCACAGTGGTCAATAAATAACTTATAATTATCATTCATGGAATTCTTACTCGTACTGATCACCGAATTACCTGCGTAATCGGGGGATTTTGCGCCGTCAAATTTTATATTTTCTAGTGCTAAGCTGCCTCCGTTTTGAATTTCAAAAGCCATCATCCGTTCAAACAAGATGGTTGCTTTCTCTTCTCCTATCGTTTTAAAGGTAAGCGGATGGTTTATTTTTACAGCTTTCGTTACTAAATACGTACCTCCTGCTTCTAATGTAAGAATATCACCTGCTTCTGATGCTTTGGTACTATCATACAAGGTATTAATGCCTGGTTTTACCGCTATTGTTTTTCCTGAATTTAAAGCTACATGGGTATCTGCTTTTGAATACCATGTGGTCCCTGTATTTTCTTTGGTCGCAACCCCTTCATTAATGACGACTTCGCTTTTGATTTTATCGGATTTCGGAATTAAATAGCCTTGTGCATTTTTCTCTAATCGAATAGCTGCATTTTCAAAACCACTGGCGATTGACGTGGTTAAATTACTGCCTAATAGATTATCTTTAAATGTAATGCCACTGATATCATCATAGGTGGTAAACAAATCGGTTTTATGATCGTGGTAAAATATGTTTCCAGAAATTTCTGAATTCTCTGGGGGTGCACTTCTTTCAGCATCACTACCGGCACATAACTGAATGTTATCACAATTGATAAACGTATTATTATTTACTTTAGAATCGATAACGGGTACATATCTATTTGGTGGGGAGTTGGGCACGCCATTCATCATTACAAAAGCACCTCTAAAACGATAGCCTGTTAAGCCTATATGGTAATTATTAATTACGGTTTGCGTTTCATTAATGACGCGTACGCCTCCCGTACTAGGTTTTCCGTTGCCAATAAATACATTACCATCTACTAGAGTTTCGTTACCGTGGCGCATGGTCAAAGTACCTGTACACTCAAAAAAAGTATTGTATTTAAAAGTATTTCTACATGATTTGTTGGATATAATCTCATGCTCCCCATTACAGCGATCAAAGTAGTTGGACTCCACTAAAGTATTCGAATTTTCTAAAGCATTATGGCTGGTACCAATACGTAAAGTCTCTCCGCCGTTATTGCCATAAGTTGGGCGCGGCCCAAAATAATTATGATCTATTTTATGGTTGTTTTCGATACTTTCTTTCGTATCCAAACCAACGATCATGGTAACTCCTAAATTCTTTTTCCCAGAAATATGGTTGTGATCTATACGATTATTTTTACCATAGATGGCCACCCAATAATCTTGCACTTGACGTTCTGGATTGTTGTAATTATCGATCGCACATTCGGTTAATCGGGAGTTATTTGCCATTTCTTCTCTACTTTTACGAAATGAGATCACCGCATTGGTAGGGGTATACCCATTTTTAAAAACCAAGCCTTCTACCACTAAATAGTCTCCTGCCATTTGCAGGTTTGAAGCCCCTTCTAGTGTTACCTTGCCTTTTTGTTCAACGGTAAGGGTTATGGGCTTCTCTTTTGTTCCTATACCTTCAAAAACCAATTCAGCATCTTTCCAAACCCCGTTGGCTAAGGTAATTACCGAACCTGGTTGTGCCTGGGCTACGGCATCATTAAATTCATTTATATTTTTAACGGTATGGGCCTCGTTGTCTTTTTTGCAAGACAAAACTAAAAGACAAATACTGACAAATAAAAGCGCTGCGTTTTTCATTGGATATACTTTTTAATTGGTTTACCAGACTGGTCAACCAAATTTACAACTATTTATTAAGGTTAGCAAATGGCTTTTTTGTTGTATAGAAAATGTAATCTCAATTGTATACTTACTAACTGATTTTTTTTCTAAATGATGTACAAGGAATTGTATATAAATGACCAGAATGTAAAAAGACGCCAAATTTTCGGATTTAACGTCTTTCATTTATACTCTGAACTTTGGATTAAGGCTACAGAGCTATACTCAATATAGACAACAAAGGATTGGATTATCTTTATTATTTACTCAATGCTTTTATAATTCGCCCCTCGTTTATTACTATGTCTCGAAATAGAACATGAGGAAATTCCTTATGTTTTGATGTTTTAAAAGCCTCATAAATATTCAATAGTATAGAAGCTGTTATAAGAGATAAATTCATTTCTGTATCCATTTCACAATCCGTAACAAAATCATCACTAAACTCTGGTGCTACAAGTAGAATTTTAACTATCCGCAAATCATCTTTTAGTGCTAAATTTTGATAGGACTTAAGTTGTCTCGAAACCGAACTAAATTTGTTATACCCTTTCTCTTTACTTGTTTTACATTCTACGATGATTACTTCATTATTACCCAAATTTAAAAGAATATCTATCATATCCTTTTTCGTATTTAATTTGTTTTTAAAGGCATCATCGACATTAAACCCTAAGCCTTTAAATAGGGTTTTTGTTAAATCCTCAAATTTCAAACCAAGTTCACTTTCTTTTACGGTTATTCCGTTTTCTTTAAGAAGGTTTAAGTTTCTGTAAGCAACATTTTCGTAGTTCTCTAAATACAAATTCTCAACATCTTTGTAATGTTCAAGAATATTTAGAATATCATCTCCACGTTGTTTAATTCCATTATTTTTGATAAAATCAGTTAGATCTGACTTGACAATTAAATCTAAAACATCTCTTGGTTTAATGTTATAGTCAAGTAAGAAATCTGCTTTTAGCACGAATTCATCTTGTAATTCAAATTGGTCTTTTATCTCTTTGTTTAGTTTTGGTAAATACTGATTTAATTCAGTGAGCAGTTTATCAAAACCATCCAGAGATATACCTACTTTTTCATCACGTTCAATATTGTCAAAGTATTCAATTAGACTACTAATTTTGTCATGTAAGGTGCTACCTTTTAAGTTGGAAATATTAAGTCCTTTTTCACAAAGTTCATTAAGCGTTTTTTTCTTTTCGGTTAGTGTACTTCCTGTTTTGTAAATATCTTCCAATAGTAGACTTGTAAAGGATACTCCTTCTTTTATAATACCCTCTATTTTTTGAGCATAAGATAACTTTCTATCAATATTGTGTTCTCTTCCAATTTGATTGATAATTGGTTCTCTTAATAGTTTTAAAGTTCTTCGATAGAATTTTTCGGCAACCTCTTTTTCTCTAACTTTACGTAACATTCTAACCATCTCGTCTGCCACGTAAATAGTATTTTCTTTGTTAGAATAAAATATTACTCCAATATTTTTTAGCCCTTTAATAACTTCTTGAATATCTATCTTTTTAATTGGTAAGATGGAATAGTTAATCAATTTCACTTCTTCTTGCGAAAGTCCCAATTGTCTTGCAAGGGTAAGTATTATTGATAATTCATCTGAAGTAATTTTTGCATCTCGATTATTTTGAACATCATTATTGTAAGCAGTATGCAAACAAGACTTATAAATCTTATAATCTCTTTTTCGTACGGCGCTCAATTCAGATTTGTCGTTCTCAAAATCAGCGTTTAGCCCTTTTATTCTGGATTTCAAATGTTTGATTTCAGATTCATATAATCTTGAGAACCAATCTTGTTTCATTATACAATTTCCATCACGAATTATTATATCAATTAAGATGTCTAATTGAGATGTGATTTCTTGAAATTCACACTTAATATGTTCTTGAAATTCGTTTGAGGTCAAAGCAAAAATTTCGGATATGTTTTGATTATCAACTGATTTCAGACCTTTGTCTGACGAGCTTAAAATCCTATTGATTTCTTTTGCGTTTTTTGGGTTTTTCGATATAATATTATCTATTATTTTAATAAATGAGTTCTTTTCTATTGAACCGAGTTTATCTAAAATCTTTTCTAATTTCATATAGTTTAATGTTTTGCACTATTTTTTTGTTCAGCTTTTGTCAACGTTCAAGCTATGAGTAGTGCGGAGGCAAGGAAACCTTTTTGTTTCCGTCTGCGCACGTAGCAAAAGCTTTATGTTTTGATTTATTTTTTTATTTTCAGAGCAAAATCCTAAAGATTTTGCGGTCATAATAAATATACGTTTAACTTGGTTTAAACACCAAACTCCACATTACTTATAGCTATTGTTGGAACACGTTATTTATTCATTAGTTGTCGATTTATTTCCCAATTCACTTCCGCATCAGTTATTTCATAATTGCTAGAATCATCCTTTCCGCCAAGTAATAGAGGAATTTTATAAGCCACAATTTCGTTAAATTTCAATTCAATATTTTTAGAGTTCCACTTTTTAAATCCGCTTATGTCTAATGTTTCGTCCGCATATTCAATTAGGTCAATATTAAAAAATTCCGAAATATGTTGATCCAACATAAAATCTTCTCCAGTTGCAATATCGAATAAATATGTAAAATCCTTATTTATATCTTTTGCGTATTGTCTTCCAACCCAATCAAATCCAAAAACTATAATTCGGTTCGTATATTTTGGGAAAGTCTCACATATTATTTCAGCCCACTTTTTTGAGGTTTTGAAATTGTGAATTCTTAAAAGTCCATTTTCAAACGAAAAGCCACCATATTGTTCAAATAATTCATTTATTTCGCTAATCGGTGTAGTGATTCCAACTGATTTTTGGTCAATCAGTTTTTTTTGATTTTTGTACTTATTTTTGAATAGTTCGAGGTTCATTCTTAATTTGTGTCAACAATTGGATATACGTACTATTATTTTCAATATTCAATAAATAGCAGTATAGAAGTACCGTGACACCTATTACAGCATCAAACAATGCACAATTCTATAAATATGCGGGGGGAGAGTATTACGTTCAAATATATAGATAAAACCAAAGCAACGATTGCGGCAAACCACATTTGCTAAAAAAAAGGGAAAAATATTGGCTTTAGCCTTAGATGCCGTATTTATTCGATACCGTATTTTAATGCTATTTCTTTTCGCTTTTGATCATCTGCCAATTCAAAACCAAAACCACTTTGACTGCCAAATATTTGATACCCGTATTGCATCCCGTAATACCTATCGATAAGCATTTTGAGGGGGGTTACATTCAATTCTTGTTCGGATACGGCTTGTTGTATAATGGGAAGGTACTTTTCCATCATAGCCACTGTTGCGTGTTGTATGACTACCCACATGGTACTTTCTAATTGTTTACCTACTAGGCTTCTCCCAATATAGGTGTTATGGCTATGGTAGAGCGAATCGATCATCACTTGGTTTTGCCGGTCTAATTCTAATTGCTGGAACATATGTGCCTCTACATCATCATTTCTATACCTACGGTCCGCATTACTTATTTTAACGATAAGGGTAACCAATTTTTCATCTAAATTGTAGTTGGCTGCATACTCCGCGCTATTAAATTGCCGCTCTTCCCTGTTATCGTTACGAGTACATTTGTTTTTTTCTAGTGCATAACGCTTAGGAATATCTTTATTGAAATGATTTTTTTCGCCTTCAAAAGTTTTAAAATATTCACAAAATCCGGCTGATTGGCTTGCTTTTAAAAAAGCAACTTCAATATTTTCTGGTGTTTCATGGAGCGTACTTAAAGCGGTAGCTATATTCCAATAGTCCGCTACGTTATAGGCATTCTTCTTCTTTTGTAGGTCTTTTTTGGTTTGTGAAATAACTAACAAAGCAAATTCAAAATTTTTATCGCTTACCTCCTCTTTTTGAATAGGATTGTATTCTAAAAATTGTGAATCAAAATTGGCAATAGTAAATACTTGATTTTCTTGTGCAGCTCCTGCTACGGTAATTTGTACCCATAAAATAAGCATTCCTACTTTTTTCATATTACTAGCCTAATTTTTTTTTAATATTGTTTTTACTACGGAACTCCCCAAGGTTTTTATTTTTAGTGTATAGGTATAACAGCTTCGGTAAAAATAGCTTCCAATTCTTTTTCAATCGGAAATGGTTTTAAAGGTGGGACATTCGCTCCTCCAGGGTTTCCAACTGGAATTTTTCCGACAAACGATTTTACCCCTCCAAAAATAAGACGTGGAATTTGACCGATAATTTCTTTTCCGCTTTTGATTTTTATTCCGAAGTGTAACATATTCCAATGTACAAATGTATGAGCGTAAGGATATTTTTGACCAATGATGTGCGCTCTTTCCAAATGAGTCCAAGCACTTTTTAAATTTCCATTGGAGTATGCAGTTTGGTATTTTTCCAATTCTGCTTGGTAATAGGGTTTAAGACTTTTTGGAATTGAAGTGTACAATTTCATATCGTTTATTTAGCTTTTAAATTTAATCCTCTATTTGTTAACTCCTTCTATTTAAGTTGTAGTACCGTTCTACTTTATGGTGTACTCTTATTTTCACTATTTAATACCTAAAAATACCGTGATGGGTTTTTGCTCATAAACCAAAACTTCTCGTAAAGACTTTATTCGCTATGGTTTTTTACACGGCGTTAGCATCCGTTTTTTATACAATTCGGAGTATTTTTTCCATTTTACGACCTTTGGCCAATTCATCTACTAATTTATCTAAATAGCGTACGCGTTGCGTTAACGGATTATCAATTTCCTCAATGCGATAGCCGCATATGACGCCTTTAATAAGATGGGCATTTGGGTTCAATGCTGCGTTTTGAAAGAAGGTATCAAAGGTTGCCTTGGCATCAATACATTCTTGCAGTCTAATTTCATCATAACCTGTTAACCATGCTATTACTTGATGTAACTCTGCCTTTGTTCTCCCCTTCTTCTCCACTTTTGTCACGTAATGCGGATACACCGATGCAAATGTCATTTTTGCTATTCGTTCATTATGTTCAGCAGTAACTTTCATTTTTTATTTTTTTCAATTGGTTGATACCGATAACAGCATCAAACGAAGTACCATCTGATTACCTATTTGGGGTGTATTGCTTTCAAATATATACAAAAACCAAAACATTGTTTGCTGAACAACTTAAAACCAGTACACCTTTTAGAATATCTGAGGTATAGAATATGCCGTCTGATACTTTTTAAATTGGTTTCGTTATTCTTCTGTTTTTCTAAAATTAATCATCCAATTAATTCCATATTGGTCTTTAAATTCACCAAAATAAGCCCCAAAGAACATATCTGCTAATGGCATTGAAATGTGTCCACCGACTGAAAGGTCGTCAAAAATACGTTTAGCTTCTTCCCTTGTTTCGGGCTCAATGCAGATGTGCATATTATTTCCAGAAATCAATGAGAATCCCATTTCTTTTGGTGCATCTGTTCCCATTAAAATGTGTCCACCTACAATCGGAAGCTCTACGTGTAAGATCATTTTTTTTATTTCGTCTGTTATTGGAGGGTGTCCAGATTCAGCAGGAATATCACCAAAACGCTGAATTCCTTTTCCTACGAACTCAGTGTTGAATACCGATTTGTAGAACAAAAATGCTTCTTCGGTGTTGCCAGAAAAATTTAAGTAGGTTGTAACTCTTGCCTTATTGTCCGTTTTGTTTTGTTGACGAAGTTTAAATTGCATTTCAATGTATTGGTCTAGATTTTCAAGAGCCATGGTAAAGCCTTCTTTAAAGCCCATTTGAATTACTTTTTCAAGGTCAGCAAGACTTTCATAGGTTGCTACTATCGAAACAAGTGTCTTATTCAACTGTTCTTCAGTAAAGGTATTTGTCCATTGTGTTCTTGGCATATCTTTATTTACACTACCATTTTCATCACAAAATGCATCTATACCCGTATAACTTTTTTTAGGTTCTATTTTTAAATAATCGTTTTTGCACCAATGTTTTTCATTTTCTGGACTTAGCATATAATACAACCACATTCCTCCTTCTCTGAAATCCATTGATTTGGTTACTGTTTTATATGGTTTTGGTGCCCACCATTGGTCGAGAATTTCGGGTTTAGTCCATGCATCCCATATCAAATCAAGATTTCCTGAAAATTCACGTTGGATATTTACCGTGTTATTATCTTTGTTCACGGTAAAATTGAATAGTAAACTATTTTTCATTTTTTATTTAGATTTTAGCTTAATTAATACTTGGTCGAGCTGATTGAAGCGGTCTTCCCATATTTTTCTAAACTGTTCCAACCACTTGTCAATTTCTTTCATTTTTTCAATTTTAATTTGATAGTAAATCTCACGTCCTTGTTGATTAGATTCGATGAGTTCACACTCGTTTAAAATTTGAATATGTTTTGAAATTGTAGGTCTTGATGCCTCAAAATTATTAGCAATTGCTCCTGCGGTCATCGTTTGAGATGCCAGCAATACTAAAATTGAACGTCTTGTTGGGTCTGCAATTGCTTGATAGATATCTCTTCTTAATTTCATTATGAAGTTATTTGACTACAAATATACATGAAGTCATTTAGCTACACAAGTATTTTGTTTAATTTTAAACAAAGGGAAGTTCGTTATTGGGTAGTTGTGTTTTTAAAAAGACCACCAACCTACGGATATACTTACACTATAGCAACGTAAAAACGTAGTGTGAACAAAGCGGCTAGCTTTTTGGTTATTTACTAGCCTAATTTAAAAATTAGGCGAACTGAATTTTAGTTAAACAAACCGCAGCTTATATTTTCCACATATTTGCCCCACTTTTTCTAAATCTGGGAGTCCTGCAGGTAATTGCGCTAATTCTTCAAACATAGCTTCTAAACCCGCCGGGAAAATACTTAACATGGCTTTAGATTTTTGGTCTCCTACGACTTTCCATGAATGAGGAATGCCTTTTGGGCAAAAAATCACATCTCCGGCAAGGAGGGTTGTTTTTTCAGCGCCTATACTCATTTCTACTTGCCCTTCGAGTACTTGAAAAACTTCGTCTTCATTTTCATGGACATGCGGCGGAATACCAATCCCTGGTTCGTTGTATTGCTCTATTAGGGTGTATTGGCCATTGGTGTCTTTACCCGTTAATTTGATGTTCTGATGGTCGCCCATGACATTCAATAACTTGCCTTCACTATTCTTAACAATTTTAGGAGTTTGCAATGGTATAACTGCTGTTTCTGGAACTGCAGCTATAGACTCACTCTTTGCTTCTGGCTTGCACGCTTTAACGATAGGGATGAATGATAAAACGCCAATACCTAATGCTGTTGATTTGATAAACTTTTTTCTGTCCATTGTAGTTGTTGTTTTGACTGTTTGTTTTTTCTGTTTAATTGCCAATACACGAATAACAATAGGCCTACTGCTATTCTCAAATATTCAATACACACTGGTACTTTGAGTTCTTTCTAGAACAGCAATCGAGGTACCATCCAATACATTTATAAGGGGGAGAAATACTACACTAATATAGCTATAAAACCAATGGGAAGATAGTGAAAATTATATGCATATAAAAACTAGATGAGATTCAAGTGTATAAAAAAAGTAAGTCTTTTGTACCGCATACAACCAATAAAAACAGCCATTTCCAATTGAACATACTTCAGCTATAAAAGCATGCCGATAGCTCTATTGTACCTACTTGTTTTTACTCTGATTTATGAACTTCTAGTTCTATTTCGATCATAAATTCTGGAATTGCTAATTCTTTAACGCCAAGCCAAGAACCTGTTGGAAATTGTTTCGTATAAATTTCACTACGGTACGCAGCGTTTTCGAGAAATGCGGGCATATTGGTAGTGAAAACATTTTCAACAATGACATCGTCAAAAGTGCAGCCATAATGCGCTAATATTTTTTCTAAATCGGCATAACAATTTTTCATTTGCTGTGCTAAATCACCAACAGCCGCAGGGTTACCTTCATCATCCATACTTACCGCGCCAGAAATTTTTATATCCGTTCCGATTTTCATCGCATGCGAGTACCCATATGCTTTTTCAACTTCTGGTCTGAGCATAAAATATTCAGGTTTTTCAGCTTGAACTAGAACTTCTTTTTCAACTTCTTTTTCAACTTCTTTCGGGGTTTCTTTTTCTTTTTGTTCGCAACTTTGAAGGGCAATGGTCATGGAAAGCAATAGTACAATTAGGGCTAGTGGTTTCATACGATTGGTTATTTTTTTCATACTGATTATTGTTCTGTGCCTACTGTGGTTGGTTTTCGGCTTTCCCGTTTTTGCTTTTTATAGGTTACTTTTTTACCACAAAATTATTCTCTTTTACTCCATATCTCATGGATTGGGTCTCCTTTACTCGACAAACCTGTGTGATGCCAATTAGCATCAACCAAACTGAAATCAAATTGTAAATTCGCTCCGACCCTAGAATCATCTCTTGAAAAGAATTCTATTTGCTCGGTATAGACACCATTAAGGGTGGTATAAGCACCACCACCGGTTCCCATGAATTCTTTTGTCTCGGTATTATAAGCGATCCATTGAAAACGGGTTCCAGATAGTATTTTCATGGTTTTTCGTGGTCTACTCGTATCTCTTACTTGCGTTTCGCCATCTTTTATTCTACCCGACATTAACCATGCTCCTTGCAATTTTCCAGGCGCACCACTATCTATTCTTTTGAATTTGTTTTCACTCCCCACAATACCCATTATAGAATCATTTATAAATACTTCAAAACGTACTTCGCTGCCCACACGTTCTGGATTTTTAGAGTCAAACTCTACTTTTTCGGTCATCATATCCCCTGTTACTGTCCAAGTGCCCCCATTGGTGGCTATAAATTTACCCGTTAAGGCCTCATAAGTAGTTATCACCTGATAGCCATCAGCAAATAGCACCACACTCTTAAGTTGGGTACCATTCTCAGCATTATGATAGCTTTCCCAAGCGCCAACAAAATTTTGTGCTGAAATTCCGACGGATAAGAATGTACATAAGAGTACTAGAATTATTTTCTTCATGATTTTATATTTTTAATAGTTATCGCGTACATGGTAGCACATTCCTCAAAATCGGCTGCTACGTGCGTTCGAACATATGCACCCGTTATTTGCTGTACTTCCTCTAAATCTGGCCCCTTGTTTATTAAAACACCCTGATTTGGGAATTCGGGTGAAGCATATGTGCTCCCTGACCAAAACCCTATTGTAAAAATAAGTGCTAGTACTATTATTCCGATAAAATATTTCATACTTATTCGATTTTCAGTTTTGTTTTTGCAGTATCTAAAAGCCTGCATCTGTAACAGGACCAGCACTTATTTCCTATTTATTGAATACAGAATAGCACCCTGATATTTTATAAAACATCAAACTAGGCATTTTCAAATAATTTGGTGGGGGGAATATCGCTTCTCAAATATAAGCATAAAACCAAAACATGGTTTTTAGAAAACAGTAATGGTTGAAGAGAAAGCAAAGACCTAGTTTGTTTAACCACAGCTATGCGACACAGGACCCTAAATTTATACTTGCTATTATACACCGATTAAAATTTACTGAAAAATTCCCATATGAGTGCATTGCGTTTCATCCAGAATTATCTATAGTAAAATAGTTATTTTAATTTTTGAGCAACATTCCATTCGATTCCTCTTTCTTTTGCGAAACTTTCAATTCCAGGTAGACCAATTTCCTTTCTCCGTTTATTCACATTTTTTGGTTTTTCAATTTCGAAAAAAATTGTATTTCCATTTTCATCTTTGGTCGTCTGTGAACCATAGATTTGAGGTTTCTTATCATTAACAAGTATTCTATCAATCAATCTTGCATAGTGCATTGGCTGTGATTGGTTTTTTAAAACAGATTCTTTCATTAATGGCGCATACTTTTCTTTTGTCGCTATCGAACTATGTTGGATTATACTAAATAAGGCACCATTTGCTAATCTGCCCACTTGATTCATACCCAGCCACCCGTATTTTTCAAGAATATTTATAAACTCAATTTCAATTCTTTCATCTTGTTCCTCAACGACTTTCCAGAAGTATTCCATTTCAGCCGAATATTGTCCGTATTTTTTTTCAGCATCTTGATACATTCCTCTGAAAAGCTGGTCTTCCATAAATAGCGTTTCGAGTTTGACTTTCAAAGAATCCAATTCTTTTTCATTTGGTTGCTCGATTTGACTATAGAGTGATGAATAGAAAGTGCATATCATCATTACACAGAATAATTTTTTCATTATGCCCTATTTTACGTTCCTACGCTGTTTTGGTTTAGTTTTTAATAACTTTAGTTTTATAAAGTTCTTTAGATACCGCTTCATATTTATCACCAGAATTCCAAACTGGAGTAGCAGGATCATTAGCAATATTACGTCCAGAGAGTACATATGCTCTAAAAAACTTTTCTAAATAATCATAATCTAGGGTGTGTGCCTCATCACCTGGTTTGTGGTAATATTTGGTAACGTCGCCATCAAATGCCGTAAAACCTAATGAAAACGTTGGAGCGGGAATGCCTTTTTGAGCAAAATTCACATTGTCGCTTCTATCAAATAAGCCTTGCTCTTTTGCAGGGTCTTCAATGGCATTAAGCCCAAATGTAGCAACTGCACTCGCAATATTTTTTTCGGCAGTAGTTCTGGTAAGCCCCACAATGGTTGCCAATGAGGTATCATTATAACCACCGTTATCACTATTAAAGCAATACACCATTTGATCCAATGGCAATACCGGATTTTCTACGTAGAATTTACTCCCTAATAATCCTTTTTCCTCACCTGTAAATAAAATAAACAAGGCAGAACGTTTGGTAGGATATTTAGCTAAATTTTGCGCCATACTTAGCACTGTAGTGGTTCCTACGGCATTATCCCTTGCTCCATTATAAATAGTATCTCCAGTGGCGTCTGGTGTGCCAATACCTACATGATCATAATGTGCGGAATAAATGATGTATTCGTTTTTAAGTTTCGGATCTGTACCTTCCACAATGCCAATTACATTTTGTGACACAACAGCCTCTTCTTGATTATCTCCAATGGCTATTTTGGAACTTATTTTTTTAGAGGTACTCAGCGCCGTGGCCATTTTAGCTTCTTTATCTAAAACCCATACATAGGCAGCTTGGTTTTCATCATGATCATCATCACCTAAGTCAACAGTTAATTTAGGCGCATTAAAATTGTGGTCAATAAAACCCCACATGTTTTCATCTGTATTTAATAACTCAATAACTGCAGCTACCCCATTAGTTTTAGCTAACTCTTGTTTTTCTTTTACCACACCAAATGCAGCTCTAGCATCATTGGTTTCCGAACTCCCCGCTTTAACAATAATTACTTTGCCTTTGACGTCTTTGCCAATATAATCTGCTTCTAAGCCATAATTTAAAAATACAGCATCTTGATCTGATGAGATAGCTGCAGCCTTAATAATGGCGTAATTCGCAATCACTTGGTTGTTAATTTCTATAGCTACTTGTTGAGGTGGCGTCTCACGTAATAAATTTACTGCTTGGTAGTAATTTCCAGTTTTTGGGTTTGGTTTTACCCCATAACGACGAAACGAGTTTGCTAAATAGGACGCCGCTATTTTAAGTTCAGGGGAACCCGTTGCTCGGCCTCTTAAAACGTCATCTGCCAGAAAGTAGATATGCCCTTCAATATCGTATTTACTTACGGTTTCGGTTACTTTTTCAACTTCTGTTTGTGCTGTTAGTGTAAAAACACCCAGGAGTGCACCTAATAGTACTAATTTTTTCATATTGTATCCTTTTTGTAAATGACCATTTCTTCAAATAATTGACCATCACCATCTTTGCTCCACTAATTTAAGAAAATTAGTTCTGTTTTATACCCCCTATTCACTTTTCCTTATGCTTGTCTTATCTTTGGATCTTAAATGAATGGCTAGAGTCCTGTAAAAAAATAGGTTCTGTTCTAAACACAAACTTATTTAAGGATTTTACATTACTCTTTTTAAATCTAAATCTTGGAAATCAAAACTGAAATCAATAAAACGAGAAATCCCTTTCATTTTGATCCGCTGTGCTTTACCCCTTTCGTCTAGCGAAAAAATAGCAAAAGCATCTGCTTTCATATCTTGATATTCCCATTTTATTGCGAAAGTACTGCCCTTATAAAATGCCATTTTCCCCTTTAATCTAGGCGACTTATAGGATTTAAACCATAATTCTCCATTTTTATCAAAAATTTCAACTTTTCCGAACCAGTCATCTTCGTAGATTCCAACGTAATTATCCGTACTGACTTTAACATTTGCATTCGCCGCTACTTCAGCCCAAACTTTTTCGGAATCAGGGTCGCCCATTTGCGCTCCGTGCTGTTGCCTTCCCTTTGCCATTTCGAACCAGTTGATCCCCGTTTCTAATTTTAAATATTCATCCAATAAAACAAAGCCTATCAAACCATTTAAGAAACCCGCCTTTTCTGAATTGTTAAGAACAACAATACCAAGTTCTAATTCTGGAATCAAAGTCACCTCCGACGACATTCCTGCAATTAATCCCGAATGTTCAACTTTGAGAAACCCGTTGAAATCTGACAAAAACCAGCCTAATCCATATCCTGAAAAATGGACTTTAAAAGGCGACCTTGGGTCGTGTTGCCTATTCATAGGGGTATGCATACGCCACATTTCTTGCTGTTGCTCTTCTGAAAATAAATCTTTCTCCAAATCAGCGCCATATTTGCCTTCGTTTAATTGTACCATCATCCATTTGCACATATCATTTGCGCTAGCCCAAATCCCTCCTGCCGCCCCATTCAACTTTTGTTCTACATTGCCATCCAAATCTTGTTGTGGATTATGTATGACCTTCAGCGCTTTACCATCAAAAGAATGTGGCATAGCAATTTTGCCATTTTTAAAAGCATCCCTAAAACTGGCATAAGAGTTATTCATTTGCAACGGTTTTAGAATTTCTTCAGTAACAACCGTTTCCCATGTTTTTCCACTAGCTCGTGCGGTAAGTTCACCCGCGACTAAGTACAATAAGTTGTCATAATCAAATTTCGTTCTAAAGGCCGATGTTGGTTGAAAGTATTGAAAAGAGGTAAGTACATCATCAATGGTAAAATCTGAACCATCTGGAAAAATCATAAGATCGCCAGCACCAAGCCCTAAACCACTACGATGGGTCAAAAGATCTTGAATGTTAAAATTATTCGTAACATAATCATTGTACATTTTAAATTCAGGAATATAGTCTATGACCCTATCTTCCCAATTCATTTTTCCTTGTTCAACCAAAATCGCCAGCGCAGCGGATGTAAAAGCCTTAGAATTTGAGGCAATACCAAAAGGGGTGTCTGCCGTTACCGCTTCTTCATAATCTACTGAATTGTTTCCATAACCTTTTACATGTACAATGCTACCGTCTTTAACAACGCCGATGGCAAAACCTACCGTATTATCAAGGGTGTTCATTGCTTTATTGACAATACTATCAATTTGTTTCGCAGTCATTTGGGCATTTACCACTATCGAACATAGTAACACCATCAACAAACTCCACAATGCTTTTCTCAAATATGAAGTGCTATTTTTTCGTAGCCCATCAGAAGTGTTTTTAACACCATATACATCCGCTTTATTGTTCATATCCATCGCTTCAATAATTATACTTTTTATAGGTATGACTACTATGAAACAAAAAAGGTTACAGCTAGCACCCTATTTTTTTTAAAAAAAATATAAAAACAGCTACATACAATTAGTCCATTAACGGGTTTCTTAAATTGACTGTTGGTTCGTTGACAAACTCATAAATAAAAATGACTGCAATGAGCATACTTACATAAGCCAATCACGATTTGGAATAAACAATTGTTTATTGGCGTTTATTTTTTGTTGATGTGGTTAGTTTTGCTTCCTAGGAACTTTTGCATTCATCGTATCTAAAGAATAAATTGTCCAAGCCAAAATCACCGCATTTTTCATTAGATCATTTTCATGAACATATTCCAAAAAGTCAAGATTTGTATGATGCGTAGCCGTGCTATACGCTAATTCATCTTGAATAAATTGAAATGACGGTATCATGTAGTAATCAAAGGTTTCATGATCTGTAGATAACGTGTTTTCAATAGAAATGGCACCAGAACTTATAGTTGAAATTGGCTCAAATACTTTCTCAAAAAACGGTCTTGCCAATTCATTATTCTGTAAATAAACCCCTCTTATTAACCCCGCACCATTATCTAAATTTAAATAGGCTGATACTTTTGCAGCTTGTGCGTTCGGCTTTTCATTTAAAGCACCAAAATGTTTATTTGCATAGGCAGCCGATCCCAAAAAAGCTTGCTCTTCTCCTCCCCAAAGCCCCATTTTAATGGTTCTTTTGGGAGCATAGCCAATCTGCTTAAGAATACGTAACGCCTCTACTAAAACGATGCAATTGGCACCATTATCGGTAGCACCGGTGGCGGAATGCCAAGAATCGAAATGAGCTCCTACTAGGATACTTTCTGACTTTAGTTTAGCATCATTACCCGAAATTTCCCCAATGATGTTTACATTATTTTCAGGTTCACTGTAAAATTCGGTTTCCAAATTAAGACGTATGGTGGGTGTTGCATTTAATTTTGTCATACGGTACAATCTTCCAAAATGTTCAGGCATAATTGTAAAATAAGGCAATGGTTTTAGGTCGCTTTCTTTATAATAGTAAGTTCCTTGAGGGTGTAAAACTCCTAAATACATCGGTTGTGTAGTCAATACCGCTAAAGCGCCTTCAGCTTCTACAAACTTAAGGAAGGTTTCATCCGAAAAATCGTCTGTTTTCCATTGCTCAAATAGTTCTGGAAGTGGCGTTGTTTTAAGCTTAGCAGTTACCTTCTGCTTCATTTGCTTTAATTGCGAATCTGAATATCTAAATTGAATGGTATCCAAGAGTGATTTCTTTCTTGGTTCTTTGCCTAAAAGGATTATTTTCCCTTTAAGTTTACCAGAAAATTCACTTCGCAGCTTACTCATATCAGCAAAACTTTCAATACTTATGATGGTACCAGAAACAATGCCATTGGTACTTTTAGACATCGCCAAAGGATAGGCTGAAATATTCATATAGTTTGGAGCTACCATTTCAACAGCAAAAGTTTTTATACTCCAGCCGCGACAATCAGCACAGTAATTTTCAAAATGTACATTTTGAAGACCAACTTTTTTCATCTCAGCAGAAATCCAGTTGGCTGCCTTATAGTACTCTCTAGTTCCAGTAAGCCTTTGACCGTAAATGTCGGTGAATTGGCCTAACCTGTTCATGGCTTCAGAATTAGTAAATCCTTCCTTACGAATTGCTGAGAGCGTGTTCTCCTCATTCGTTAATTGTGAATAGCTGTTAATGGCAAATCCTATAAAAAGGAATAAAGCAATACTAGTTTTTAGTTTCATAATTAGGCGTAAGGATTAGTTTAGGTTCATAATTCTGGTAAGCACTAGTAACGGTAGTGTTTTCGTAAATGCAATACTAGTGGTTTATTCAATTTTTTCAAAATTCCCTCTATTTCTCGATTGGAGTCTATTCATTGATTTTGATACCATCGCTTTTGTCTGCTTTGTATAAGGTCTTGCAGCTTGTTATTTTAAGCTATCCAATCTCTTTTGACATGCGATACATGCCTCTCAAATTTTCATACATGAACTCTGACTGGAACCTAAATTTATTAACTATTATAAATCCTAATTTTTGATAGAACTCGATGGCTTTATGCTGCGTGTCCATAGCTTCAAGCCACATTATGGATCGCTCATTATCACTAAATTCACTTTCTACCCAATCCACAAGTTTTTTACCAATTCCCTTTCCCTGTACTGATGGGTCAAGATAGATGCGTTGTAATTTAAAAGTGTTGCAATTATCTATTCCAATTAAATCTTCATTCAACAGCACTCTCAATATACCCACTATATCATTTGCATAAGACACAAAGTAATACCTTGAGTCCGCATTGTTAAGTTCAAGCGCAAGATTCTTTTTTGAGTAGAGTGTGTTCAAATACCATTCCCCTTTGTCTGGCCACAAATGTTCATAAACTGGGGGGTATATGCTACACATCAAATCATATAATTTTGTGTGATCCCTTAGATTTATACTGATTAACGCAATGTCCTCTGATATTTTAAGCATTATAATCTTTTTCAATGTACTACAACTTAGGCATAAGCCCCCTAATGCTGCTATTTTCTATTATTCAATACAAAGCTAGCCTTCTAGCTTTTTGATTCGAGTATCACCGTTATATTTCCTTTTCAAAAATTAATTCGAAATAACTTGAAGAACCATAACCTGAGGTTGCAGGAGCAAAAATTTGTTTAAACCTCCAGCCTTCCTTAGCATAAGAGTTAATAATATCTTTATAGTCCTCTTTTGGTGTTGTTCTTAAAAAACCAGATTTCAATGCTATTCTTACAAACTCATATTTAAACATACTTCTTTTTTTAGTTGTGATATATTCTGATTTTTTAAAGTCCTTCAACTTTTTTGTTAAGTGGTAATTTTTTTGAGCAATTAAAAAAACTCGTGCTCGTAGTTGAAGTCATTCTATAATTTCGTAATCAATACTTAGTTTTCGCAATGCTCTTAATGCGGAACCTGAGTTTTTATCACCCATCTCAATTGCTACAGCATCTCCTTCTAAGAGTATATCCGTAAGCTCATTCGATAAGGAATCATCACTATGCGATGAAATCTCTGTAATACATTTGGCTATTGCTCTTCTATCTGGCCTTTGAGCGTCACAAGACAATAAGTTTAATTTCATAATACTAATTTATAAATACGATATACTAAGGTTTAGATTTGATACATCAGGTATCAATTATACGGTAGCAAATTCTTTTTGTTTTATTATTTTATTTTCTTCTTTTTTTCGCTACCTGTTTTTTAATAAAGCTAACCCACATATTCCATTCCGTTGATTTTCGCTTATCGGAGAAATTGTTTTCCAGTTTGTCAAAGCTGTCTTCCATTAAAGCGTTATGTAATGAACGTATGATAAAAGTCCAAAGTAGCGTTTCTTTTCCTGTTGTATGCATATCAATTGTGTGCTTTATTTCGGTTCTTTCTTTATCCAATTCCAGTATCTCGAACTTATGAATCCCATTAAACCCCTTAGGACTTGAAAATCGAAATTGGATTATTTCGTTCGGATTATACTTTTCTACAGTGTATCTTATTGGTCCGTGTCCACCTTTTGTACCAACCTGAATTCCGTCTTTGAATTTCATTTCTGGCCATTTCTCTTTTGGCCAAATTCTGTCGTTTTCAGTGGATAAGGTTTTAAGTAATTTCGTTACTTTACTTTTTGGCTGATTTAATGTTCGTTTATGAATATTCAGTACTTTCAATTGGTTACAATTTTAATGAGATGTGAATATACATGGTGATTTTTATTGTTTCCACTATTACAATTAATAGTTAAATATTAAAAAAATAGGGCATCCTAATACCTACAATAGGTACACTGCAAACTACGCAATATTAAATTTTGGGGGAATTTTGCTTCTCAAATATAAGTATAAATAGCACATCATGCTTTGAGAAAAACATGCTAGATATAAATATCATAAACAACAACTAAGCCCAGACTATCTATATCCTAGCGCAAATAGATACCTTAACGTAAATGGTAGCTTCTTTATGGCGTATTAGTATCACTCTATATCAACACTCGGTTATAGGTTCAACTTTTTAGATTGATTTGAAGGTCCAGAATTTATTTTTTGGCAGTGGTGCTTCAAAGGTTTTAAATTCATTAGAATCAGGCACTTGACAGGTTAATTTCCAGGCGTGAAGGCAAACCGATAGCGGAAAGTATGCTTGATCGGAACCGTATTTTTCATCGCCAACAATAGGAAGTCCTAAATGCGCTAATTGAGCTCTTATTTGATGAAATCGGCCCGTTTTTGGTTTTATTTCTAAAAGATAACCAAACTCGTTTTGGTCTATAACTTCATAAGAAAGAATACATTCTAAGGATTCTTTTGATTTTGATTGGACTATATCTGCTCTTTTTTCTAGGTTATTTTTTACTAGATAATTAATTACGTTTTCTTTGTTCTTTGGGGGCTTGTTTTTAACAATTGCCAAATAGGTTTTTTGCACTTTACGGCTACTAAAGAGCCCATTAAATTCTACAAGAACGCTTTTTTTCTTGGCTAAAATTAATACCCCACTGGTTACCCGATCTAAGCGATGTATAATTCCAATATAGGGCTTTCGTTTCTTTTTTAAAAGGTGATTATGAACTTGAGTCTCAACAGTTAAATCTTCAAACGGACTTTTTTCACTTATAAGACCAGCCATTTTGTTTACGACTATATAATCATTGTTTTCTAGTACTACTTCAAGGTTTGGCATTCGTATTTTTCTTTTGTAGAATGATTAATTGCAATAAAGCGCTACCACTATGCTACTATTGCTATGTACCAACTGCTAACCTACAAATTTACGAACGAAGCATATAAAATGAAGTGATTAAATTGTTTTATATAAGAATATACTTCGATTCTTCCATAAAAAATAGGTTATCCAGAATGAAAAAAGTGCAAATGGCAAAAATAAAATGGTTCCTGGTGAAATGGTAGTTGAAGCCCAATCTCTTATAACTATCACAGTAAATGAGTACCAATATAAAGCGTTTGCTAAAAGTGCCGCCAACCAACCAATCTCCATCTTTTTCCAAAGACCTATGGAACCAATTAGGAGTAAAGGTACTGACCATATAAAATCTGCAACTCCAAATCCATATGTAGTGGCAAGGTTTACCTCATCTGCGACATTCTTTTGCGCAGAAATAGCAGGTAGTCTACTAAAAGCAATAGTCCAAAAGACGATATGTAAAAAAGCGGCAAGGCCATTAGTTAGTGCAAATACTTTAATCCATGTTGATTTGTTGGGATTTAATATTCTATACATTTTTTTCAAATTATTGCCAGTGCTTCAGCACGCTTGTTTACTTTTAAGTTTGAAGATACTATATTTTGATAGCTATAGAGGTGTTGCTAGATGCAATTGAATTTCTATCGTTTGATAGCTTCCATACTCTTGATAAGCTAAATTAGAAGGGATAGCGAACTCTCGACTAGATAGTTGTTTTGGATTTTTTATCGATAGCAATAGTTGAAAGTGCAATTAACGTGATTGCAGACCAATAGGTGCTAGAAACTATAAACTGACCCAATGGAAAATCAGCAATAAATTTTCCGTACGCTAAAAAAGAGTCCGATACTAAAAATAAACAGGCTCCAATGGCAATTAACAAGAACCCATGTTCTTTCTTCCAAACATATAAATTAATTGCCTGCCATGCCATAACTGCAATAACAGCTATATATAAAATTACAGGAATTAGTAAATCTCCTAAATGATCTTTTATACTAAAAAATACAATTCCTGTCACAACGGCTAAGGGAATTAAGGTTATTATATTCCATGAAAAACCTTTAATTGTTGTAAATGCATACATAAAAAATAGGTGCCCAATTAAAAAAGAAATAAGACCATAAATAAAATAAGCTTCAAACATTAAAAATACATCGCCTATAAAACATAACACCAACCCGATTAAAATAAGTTTCTTGTAGGGTTTTAAAGGATTTTTTGCAAATAAAATAGGGATGAGCAGTACTAAAATGGTCGACAAAGGTTTTGCAAAATAATGCATCATTTTATAATCTATATATGATGATACTATGGTAAATACTACGGCGATAACGATGCATAAAAGGAGTGTATTTTTTTTCATAAATTGAATGTTGTTTAGCTATTAGTTCACGATTTCAAGCCTTTTTATACTATTTGGTTTCGCTTAAAGTTTTTTTAGCACATTTTTTCCTGTAATCGCCATCGAGGATAATACGCCTGAGAACAGCGCTCCTCCTACTCCAGCAGTTACAATATCTTGCCCTGTTAAATAAAAATTTTTGATTGGTGTTTTTGGCCTTAAAAAAGATTGCCTGTATCGCGATGGACTATGGTCTAAGCCATAAATTTCTCCCTTTTCATAATTCACAAAATGTTGGGTGGTAAGTGGTGTAGATAATTCGTAACAATTTACTTTTCCTTCTACTTGTGGTAATTGTTTATAGACCTCTTTTAATAAACGTTGGGCAATTTCTTCTTTTTTGGCTTCATAGGCTTCCCCCCTCTTTTTCCATGGTGTTCCTGCCAATTTTTCGAATGTTTCGTAAGGGATTAAAGTAATAACATCAATTGTGCTTTTGCCAGGATAACGATTACCCCAATCTGGATCTTTGGCAGAAGGAAAAGAAAGGTAGACTAAAGGGAAGGGTTGTGAGATATCTTCTAAATAATTTTTAATGCAGGTATCATGATCTCCATCTTTAGGGTACACCCAATAATTGGTTTTTGGAATCCCAAGCTCTTCTGGAGACCCATCTAAACCAATATATAAACTAGCATGAGCTGCAGATCTATTTATTTTTTGTAACTGTTCTCTTAATCGATGTTTTTCTACGGTTTTTATAGGCAATAGCTTGTTATACGTGGTCATTATTCCTGCATTGCTAACAATGTTTGCCGCTCGAAATAATTTGCCATCTTTCATGCGAACTCCAACAGCTGTATTGTTTTCAATAAGTACTTCTTCTACCGCCGCACTGACCAAAATGGTACCGCCAGAAGTTGCTATAATTGGATCTACTTTTTTTGCAATTTGAGAAGACCCTCCAATAGGAAAACTACCTCCATCAAAATAATGCCGCGCCACCGAGGCATGCATAGAAAAACTACTTTGTTTTGGAGGTAAACCATAATCGCCATATTGAGCCGTAAGCACTTTTATGAGCTTTTCGTTACTGGTTAATGAGCGAAGAACTTCATAGGTTGTTTTATCAGAGAATTTGTAAAATGGCCTTTTAAGAAAACCCCCAAATAAGGTATTCCATAATGGTGCTATGGCCTTACTCATATAATAGTTTTTGCTTGTTTTTACAGCTTTAAAAACTAAATATACATAGGCATTAATAGCTTGTTCTTCTTCTGGGAAATAAGCAGCCATTTGTTTTTTGAAATTTTTAACCCCTTTTACAAAATCAAAATGCTCATCTCCTATAACTATGCGATCATAGACCTCGCCCATATCAGCCCATTTTAATTCACTATTAGTGACATAATCAAACAGTTTTTTTAACAATCCCGCCTTGCGTTGCATTTCTCCTATATAATGTATTCCTACATCCCATTCATAGCCTTTACGGGTAAAAACATGGGTAAAACCACCAGGTGTATAGTGTTTCTCTAAGACCAGCACTTTTTGACCTTCTTTGGCCAAAATAGCAGCAGTAGCAAGTCCGCCCATGCCCGAGCCGATAATAATAGTATCATACTTTTCTTGAAGTAAGGGCTTCTGTTTATACGATTGAATCATTTAGTTCTTTTCTAATCTACAATAGCCGTTAGTGTATTTGAAAAGAAGCCAGTTTAATGCTACAGCTTTTCAGATGTGGTTATCGTTTTTTAAAAGTAAGAAAATGAATTCGTTTAACCATCTTCCGCTATTTTTATCTATAGTGTTAGCAAGTGTGTTTTTATGGGGTATTGCAAATCGAACAATTTGATTCTCCGGTTAATTTACCATTTTTATCAAATTCGTATTTGCAGCATTCATTGAAATTTTTCTTTAAAATATCTTTCGCTCTTCGGATTCTCATTTTAACATTTTCAAGACTTAGTTCCAATAATATTGCAGCTTCTTTATGCTTTAGCCCTTGTATATATACCAGATCAATTACTTCTCTATAAATTTTAGGCAATTCATTTATAAATTTATCATAGCAGCATATCTGTTCATATTGTTGTAGGGGAATTTCTTTGGTTGTATTTATTTGTTCCACATATAAAGACTCCTTTTTAAAGTGATTCGCTATTTCGTTTCTTGTAATCCGAAAAACCCACGCTTTTATTTTTTCTTCTTTTTTAAGCTTAGCAAGGTTGTTATGAATTTTAAGGAATGTATTTTGAAAAATATCATTTGTAGCGCTTTTATTTTTTACTTTTTTAAGAATGAAGAAATAGAGCTCATCATTGAATTTATTCCATATTTTTTGAGTTTCCATATTCAAAAATAAAAAAAGGCTAGCTTGAAACTAACCTTTGTTAGATTTAACAACAATCGCATTTATCACATTCACATTTGGAACAAGGGCAATTGCTTTCTAAACAATTTTTACAACTGCATTTTGTGCAATCACAATTTGTGCATTTACAATTATTCATAGTTTTAAAATTTTATTGTTCATCAAGTAGACTACTAAACACTAAAAAAGATACATCAAATTTTAATTTTTTTATGTTCGTAAGATTGCGAACTTACAAAGGTTAAAAGCACATCGTTTACACCCTGTCGGCTACCACACTAAAACACCGCTTATGATATCAACAAGCTTCATCAATCACTTCTATTTTAGTAGTTTTTTGAACAAAATAATTCGCAGCATTTCCCCTATCAACTGCATTTTTAAATTCATCAGGATAATAATCTGTCCATTTTAAATCATTAGTCTCTAGTATTTTTTCGTTTTCTGTTTTTGAAATTAATGATTGAACGTGGTATGTTTTATTTGTGTACCGACCTTGAGATACCTTTTTTTCGATCACGCGGATAAAGCAAAATATTTTTTTAGTATAAAATAGATAAACTGCCACTCCACATAGTATAACAATGCCTAATACTAATAAGTATTTTATAGGGTTTGAAGGCAGTAACATAAAAAAAAGACAGCATAGAATAAAAAAGACTCCATAAAAAATGAGGCTCAGCGCTTTCGTTTCTTTTTTCGAAATATTCATTTTCGCCATGAAAATTTGAATAAAACTAGGCTTTAAATGGGCTTTTTTAATCGAAGATTTTAAAACTATAGCGGTCTTATTCTCCATCGTATTGCGATCAAAGAAAATGGCGCTCTATTTTCCCTTGTTTTTGTTCACTATCATTTCAATTAAGGAAGATGCATTTTTATATTTATCGGACAGAATTGTGATGCTATAGTTCCCTAGATCAATCGTATAATTACCATTAACTTCAGAACTATAAAAACTGACGTTTTTAACTACATCACCTACTTTCACTTTTAAAGTATAATGTACATCAGAAAAAGAACTCCTATCTTTATCTTCTGGAGGGCCGTCGTATCCAGATTCCTGATAAAAATCTGTAATTTCTAATACTACTTCATCAGCTGTAGTACCAATAGTAGCTATGCCATTACTCGACAAGGCAAATGCTTTTCCAAAATGTGCTGGTGCTATGATTAAATATTTGTTATCGTTTTCAACCCTAAAAGTCAGATAGTGATTTTTGTATATTTTAGTATCATATGTTGCCTTTGGCTGATCATGATTTATATAAAACCCCGCGATAGTTTCATCATTGGCATTAACTCTAAGATATATATCTCCAATTAGATGCGCTGGTGCGGTTTCATCATACACTTGAAGTAAGGTAGTTAATTGTAGATTTTCACATTGTATGGCTTGGTTAGCTTCTTTTGTGAGCAGGATTTTTTTTGTGCATTGTTGTGCAATCATATTTACCTGTGTTACTACTAGGATTAAACTTACGATTATGATTTTTTTCTTTCCAATATTCATCTACGAGGATTGTGACTAAAGATTTACGTATTGTTAGTTGTAGGTTTACATGCGAAGAACTTATGACGGAAATTCAACCTTACGAAACATGCTACTACCTTAGTTAACAACTAAAATAGCGGTTATAGTATAAAAGCTAGCAATAGTTTTTAATCTATTTTAAATGAAGTCATATAAATTTTACTCAAGCCGTTGTTACTTTCTTGAATATAATTTTTAAAGTCTGAAATCGAATTAAAATTTCGAGGCTTAATCGTATTTCTCTTGCTTGTAAAATACAATACTTGGTTTTCCTCATCATAAAACGGGCAATATTCCATATACTTGGTGTTGACAGGAATTCCTAAATTTGTTGCCTTTTGCCATTTTCCGTTTGTATCCTTTTTTGAAATGTATAAATCCCCACTTCCTTGTCCATCTTCTTCATTGTATTTTGAAAATAGTATAAACTCTTCTTTCGCCGAGATAAAAGCATTAAAATCATATCCCGCACTGTTTATACTTTCATCTAATAAAACAGGAGCTAAATAACGGCCATTTTCCCATTTGCAAAAATAAATATCATCTTTTCCTAAACCATTGGGAGCAATCATTGTGAAATATAAATTGTTATTTTCACTTACAGAAGGATAAAACTCGTCTAATTCTGTATTAATTGGTTTACCCATATTCTTAGGTGCAGACCATTTAACATCTTTATTTAATCTATCAACATACCAAATATCAAAATCTTTTTTAACACGTGTAGTATTATTTAAGGGTCTGTCGGAAACAAAATACAATCGGTTATTAGTAACTGATAAAAAGGGTTCTAAATACATATACTTATCACAAAATGGTAATAATTCAGGTTTTGACCATTCATTCTTTACCTTTTTTACATAAGCTAGCTGTGAAATTTCTTGATTAGGGCTTTGTACCGAGAAAAAGGCTTCATTTCCATCTTTTGAAATACAAAAATCCCGAACATTGATAAACTGGTTTAGTGTTTCATCAAACTGTATAATATCAGATTCGCTTTGAGCTGATAACAGCTTTGAAATAAGAATTAATGAAATCACTAATCTAATTTTTATCATTATTAAAGTTTTAGTATGAAACGTAGTGTATAAATAGCTGCTATATTTTCGGATTCACACAGCGTCTAATTTTTTTATTTTGCTTTATTTTTTCTAATCCGAGATAAACACTAAGGCTATTTCGGAAATCGTAAATATAAACAAAGCATTGCATTAAGTGCCTAAACTACTTTAGTTACTACTTAAAAAGTATAACAATAAAACCTCGGAGTAGAACACGCGAGGTTTTATAAAATCTACTCATTACACCATTCCGGCAATGATTTTACTGAATTTTAAATCTTGGCTTTGTTAATTATGCATTTATTGCTTCGGTTAATACTTCCTTAAACACAGCTACAGGTTGTGCTCCTGTTATTGCACTTTTTTTATTAAACACAATAGTTGGAACAGAGGTGACCCCTAAATCTTGCCAATACGCTTCTTTGGTTTTTATTTCGTATCGCGCATCATCATCATCTAATTTTGCTAGCGCTTCTTCAACATTTAGGCCAACATCTACTAATGCTTGTTTTAATACATCTCTTTTCGATACATCTTTTCGTTCACTAAAAAAGGCGGTTGTTAAACGCATTTTTAATTCGGTTTGCTTATGAAATGCTTTGGCATATTCTAATAAAATATGTGCTTCAAAGGTGTTTGCCATTCGCATGTCATCAAAATAATCGAATGTAAATCCAAGTTCAGCACCAACTTCGGTCATGTGTTGTTTTGATTCTTTTTGTTGCTCTGGAGTAGATCCATATTTTTCTGTAAGATGTTCCAGTATGTTCTGTCCTTCAGCCGGCATATGTGGGTTTAACTCAAAGGGCTGCCATTCGATCTCTACTTGGTCTTCAATACCTAATTCTGCAATGGCTTTTTCTAAACGTTTGAATCCAATGGTACACCAAGGGCAAACTACATCCGAAACGATATCTATTTTCAATTTTTCTTTCATTTTGCGATTTAATATTTTTAAAGGACTTCGTTAATTTCAACTTGAGATAACACAGTAGTAAAGTTAGTAAGATCTGCTATGCAAGATTCGACATTTTCTTCTAAGATTGGTACAAAGGTGCTATCAATTTAAACCTGAGGTTTGCAATTACAAGCTAGGGTGCTGGTTCTGCAGGTGTCCTATTCGCCAAAGCAAGATTTTCATATTTATACTTTAAACTAATAGTCCAATATTAATAAACCTTCCTCCTTTTGTGAGGAAGGCTTACCGTTATTAATCATTTTACGCTTGTTATGCTCCCACTTTCTCTTTTGACCAAGCAAACTTTTGAAAAGGAGCGTCTACTGGAGTATTCGCAATATGGTTTGTATAGTTACTAATTACTTTTTGAGATAATCCTAAAATAATTTCTAATACCTGTTGCTCACCATAACCCGCGGCATAAAATGCCTGTAATTCTTCTGAAGATACCTGCCCACGATTACGAGTAATTTCTAATGTTAAAGTACGTAAAGCTTCTAATTTTGGGTTTTCAAGAGGTGTTTCGTTTCGCAATGCTTCTGTAATACTATGATCTACTTTCATCATGTTTGCAATTGCAGTATGTGCAGGAACACAGTAATGACACGCATGCTCTACATTTATGGTTTGCCATACCACTGTTAATTCATCTTTATCAAAAGATGTTTCTAAAAATAATTTATGTATGGTTTGGTAAGCTTCAAGTATACCAGGAGCACCTGCCAATACACCATGTAAACCAGGAATCATTCCGTTTGTTTTTAGAGATTGTTCTAATAATGCTTTACTACCTTCTGGTGCAGTTTCAATGTTATGAACTTTTAATGTTGTCATAGTTTCAATTTTTAAATTTGTATTAAATATTTAATAACTAAACAAACGTTTAGTTATATATCAAAAAAAATGTTTATATATTTTTAAAGGTCATTTCTATATAATCTTCTATTTCCTTTTTGCTATTAACTCTCGCAGCCGCAGCCAAACCATGTTTTGCTAATACTAAAAAATTAGCTTGTTTTAATATGATTTCTTCGTCCTTGCTAGGATCCATTTGTAATTTTTTAATAAATAAGACTTTTAAATTATCCATAAATGCAACCAACTGATTTTTTATTAAAGGGTCTTCACTATCTGAAAACTCATTATAGGTGTTGGTTAATAAGCAACCTTTCTCAAAATCATCTTGATAACCAATACGAACAGAGTCATAAAAAAACTGTTTGATATCTTCAACACCATTTGAAGCATTTTTAAATTTTTCAAACATAGCGCTAACTTTTGATTGGTAACACTTTAAACTTTCAAGGAAAACGCCATGTTTATTGCCAAAACTAGAATATATAGAAAACTTATTAATGCCCATTTCCTTTTCTAGCATTTGCATAGATGTATTTTCATAGCCCTTACGCCAGAATAAGTGCATCGCTTTATCGATAACTTCCTCTTCTTTATATTCCTTTTTTCTTGCCATTATTTCTAATTACACAACAAAACTAAACAAACGGTTAGTTATAACTAAGTAGTTTAACATTTATTTTTGATGTTTTATTAAATTTTGTGTTGTAAACTACTCCAAGCACCACCGTTATGCACTTCAATGTAGCCATTTGACTTTAATATACTTTTTGCATTTGCACTTCTCATTCCGCTTGCGCAACAGGTAATAATAGGCTTGTTTTTGTCTTTGAGCTTGCCTAAATTGTTGTTTAAAGAATCAACTGAAATATTTACTGATCCTTTGATATGCCCGCTTTGATATTCGTTTTTACTACGAACATCTAAAATAATAGCGCCTTGGTTTACTAATTGAGCATAGTCTACCTTCGGCCCTAATCCGAAAAGTTGTTTAAGTATGTCTAACATATTTTAAATTGTTTGTGTTTGTAAATAATTAACATTTAACCATGAACCACCATTGTAACATTCAATACCTTGATGCATTAAATAGTTTGTTGCCTGTCCGCTTCTAGCGCCGCTTGCACAACACAATACCAAAGGTTGTTTTAAAGATTTTAATTCGTCTATTCTAATTTCTATTTCTTGCAAAGGGATGTTTATGGAACCTTCCGCATTTCCTCCTCGGTATTCTGCTATAGTTCGTACATCTACTATAGTCCCTTGCTTGCCACTTATAATTTTTTCAATGTTCATTTTTATTTTTTTTATTTTTCTTTCTTAAAAATATGTACAATTAATCCACCCATGATACCACCGTATAACGTACTGTTTACTGGTTTTGAAGTAATGGCACAGCTACCACCTATACAACCAATAAAGTGATAATAGAGATATCCACATATTGTTCCAGCGATTACACCTAGTATAGTAAGTTTATTTTTTATGATAAAATCCATTATAATTTAATTCGTCTCAAGGTGTAAAATTGCGATTTCGTTTTTTACCGTACAGTTACTAATGTTACATAAAGAAAAAAAGCTATCAGCCACTACTAAAAGGCTGATTACAATTTATTTGAATAAACGATACTATTTTACATGGGCTGTTACTAGAACAAGAATCAAATAAGAATCCATTATAGATCTTTAGGAAGATCTAAAATGAATTACACTAAGGTTAATAAATATCCAATAAATGCACCACCCAAAACGATAAATGCACTATTTAGTTTTTTGAACACAAACACCACAACTAGACTTGCAATAGCAATTAAAACTGTACGCCAATCTGTTAATGTGTCTTTCACCATGGTTACACAAACTGCTAGGATTAAAGCTACCGCCGCTACATTCACCGCATCTAAAATTGCACCTATTATCTTTGACTGACGCATTTTTGGAATTAATGGATTTAATACCAAGACAAAAAGAAATGAGGGAAGGAAAATACCAACAGTTGCAGCCATCGCTCCTGTTATACCATTCATTTGCCAACCTATGAATGTTGCAGTAGATAATACTGGTCCTGGTGTTATTTGACCCAAAGCAACAGCGTCAATCAATACTTGTCTTGTCAGCCATCCATTGGCAACTAATTCTGTATCGAGAAAAGCAAACAAAACATAACCGCTACCATAGAGTATTGCTCCCACTTTTAGGAAACTCAAGAATATTTTAAGAACTCCAATCTTTGAAGGATCAACTACCTGAAATAGTAAAAAAGGAAAAAAACTCTTTAAAGAACCATTATTTTTTTTAAAGAAATACAGGGTCAAACCAAGTAAACCGCACCCAAAAAGCGCAATTATTTCATTTACTCCAAATAAACAAGCTACCAAAGTTAAGATCCCTAAAATACCAAGCTCTATTGATTTTACCGCTTTCTTTCCAAGTCGGAAAGCCGCCATTATAATTATGGCAATAACTGCTGGTTTTATACCATATATAAAAGGTTCTACTTTGGGCAATTGTCCATATTCTTGGTAAAGCCAAGCAAAAACAGAAGTGATAACAACAGCAGGAAAAATAAAACAAAATCCGGCAACGAAAAGTCCCTTCCACCCTGCACGTTCGTATCCACAATGCATTGTCATCTCCGTCGAATTCGGACCAGGAATTAAATTGGTAGCACCAACAAGGTCAAGAAAGTGTTCTTGGGTCATCCACTTTCGCTTTTTGACAACTTCGTCTTCCATCATTGCGATATGAGCTGCGGGACCACCAAATGCTATACTTCCTAACTTAAAAAATAATTGCGCAACTTCTTTTAGTTCCTTTTTTTGGGGCATTTTAAAATAGCTTCAAATGTTTGAATTTAGCTCGATTTTAAACGTATGTATAACAGGCACACTTAAGAGTTGTGGAAGGTGAAATCACACTTACTTTTCAGATAGCAATATACTTAATCTGTTTGATTTAAGACCCAAACCGCTTGTGGTTTTATATATGGCTATATGGCGTTTATTATGCTTCATTCAATTCACTTAGATATTTTACTAAAAAATTCTTTTCATTGCTTTTATAGCTTGAGATTTTCGCTTCTATTTTCTGTTGATATTTTAGATACGTTGGAAACATTACTGCCATTTCCAACACACCAATAACTAGCATGCTTACAGCAAAACTTTTGTGATTAGAAAATAAAAAACAAACCAATTATTGCGGAAATGAAACCTATTATGCCTGCAAACAAGTACACTAATTTTTCGCTGTTTAAAAGTATAAGTGATTTAGGTATGACTAACTCTTCTTCTAAATTTTTATTAGTTTGTATTTTAATTTTTGATAGGCTCCTGAGGCGTATGTCAATTCATAAGTATGCGTGTAGCTTTCAAAAATATTGCCAAATGGATCCTCTACGTAGCACATCTTAAAAGGCTTAATCTTTCTCTTTTTTTACTTTGAACGGCTCTATAATTACATACAGCATGTTTGCGTATGGAACCTAGCGTGTAAATCGGATTAACACAGAAACGAATATTTTTTTATTTTATTTTTTGACTATAAAAGCTAAATGAAAAAAATTGTGATGTTTACTAAAGGTAACGAACTTTAGGTTTAAATCGAACGTCCTACCTGCCATTTACATGGTTATGAGCTTTTTTCATTTCTCACTAGTTGCACAATACGACTGTAGATGATTTCTGCTAAATTCCAGTCATATCCATCAAAATTAGTTGTATTGTTAAATTGAATAACAACGGTATCAATGTCTTTGTGGTATTCCGCAATACTCTGATAGCCAACAAGCAAACCTGTATGTTCATACACATAAATTGAGGAATAGATTTCCTGTTCCCCTTCATTAAACACCGAACCATCGTTTAATGCTCTCAAGAATATACCCACATCTTCTGCTGTAGCTAGCATTAAGCCTGAATATTCAGTCTTTAGATCCTCTTCGACTCCCACGTAATATCCGCTCATCACATCGTCTATATCCACTTCATAAAGTGAACCGAACGTATTTTCAAGCGCAAGAGGTATCAAAATTTCCTCCTTGATATATTGTTGATGGCTGTAACCCAATACTTTATCAATGAGGTCAGAAATCAACATATAATTCGTATTTGAATAGCCATAATCTTCACCGGGTTCAAAGTCAGCTGGTAAATCCAGTGCATAATCAAGTGTTTCTTGTTTGTTTTTTGGTGGATTTTTCCAATAATCAGGATGGTCAACAAAATTGGGAATGCCACTCCGATGTTGCACCATCATTCTCAACGTAATTTTATCCGCATTTTCTATTCTTCCTATTAGTTCTGGAAAGTATTCAGCGAGTGTTTTATCCAAAGACAAATGCCCATCTTTGACTAATTTTGCGGTAGCCACAGCGACATATAGCTTGGTAATACTGGCAATTTTGAATAAGGCTTGCGGGTAAGCAGGTATTTTATTCTTCCGGTCATGCCAACCTGCTGCATAGAATGCTGGTGGTTTGCCAGCTTGGTCCACGTAAACTATCATTCCATCAAAACCATGACCAATGGCTTCATCTAATTGCTCTTGAACCTTATCTGGTAGTGGTAAAATCCAAGCCTTTACCAAAATCCATGGTACGAAATACAGGGTGCTTATGCTAGCCATAATAAATACTATTCTGAGTAGCCGTTTTGTTTGTTTCTTATTCATAATGTCATGTTCTTTCAAGAGGATGCACTTTTAATAAATTTCACATAACCTTTGTTTATACTTCCACTTCTTTAATTCGTTCTATTAAAAAAATAAATCCAATTTAAACAAATGCGACAGAACCAATTATATTAGGCAATTCCCCTTATTATTTTTTAGTTTTAATGTTTTCAATCTTGAAATTTTGTTGATTAACTTTCCTTTTTCTTTGTTTTTTATCCATTTCAAACCAAACAAGGGTCTTAAAAAATTAACCCTCCTAATAATGAATTCATAAATGAGATAACAAAAAATACCAGTAAATAGTACAACGGCTATAAATTGTAGCATGGGGTGTATCTTCAAAGGTAAAATAATCAGGGCACCTAAATACAGTACAAACATATGTATAATATAAACTGGATAAGCCGCTTGACTTAAGTAAGTCAGTATAATACTAGGCTTGTTTAGATATTTATAACTAAATCCGAAAACTCCAAATATCCAGCAGTTTGACTCGATGGCCATGAGATATCCCGGTGTTATTGTTTCAAATATAAATAGTCGAACTGCGTATAGAATTCCCGCTATTCCTATATACAACCATCTCCATTTCAAAACGGTTTGCCAAAATACTTTCCCGCTATATACCAGAAGAAAACCAAAAAAGAAAGCAATAAGCCCAAGAATAAAGCCATGCCATGTACGTGCATACATTTCAAATAACTGAGGTTTAACGATAACCGCTTCCAATACAAAAAATACCGTTATTGATAATGGTCCCATTGGATGCTTCATCAACAAGGATAATCCTTTTCTGAATCTTCCTTCTTCATTTTTCTTTAAATAGAAAAAAAGTGGCAACAGTACTAATACATAGACAAAAATATTTCCTAGAAACCACAAATGCCCCATATGTGGATAATAACTCAAAGGTAAATTATAGTACTCTTGAAAAAGATAGCTATGTAAAGGTGCAATAGCAATAATACCAAAGAGGAATGGTAATAGAATTCGCTTTGAACGCTCCACAAGCAATTGCTTCCAATTTCGCTTTTTTAACGCAAAATAAAGCCCCATACCAGATACATAAAATAAAATTGGAATTCGCCAGACGTTTAGCATAGTCATTGGTTTCCATAACCCTTCTAAGGGTTCATTACTTTTTATAAAGCCAATGTACATTGCCCATGGCTGGAAAATTATGGCTATGTGATAGATTAATAATAAGCCAATAGCTATTACGCGCAGCCAATCGATATCGTGTCTTCTTTCTATGGTCATTTGAATGGTGTTTTTTAGCTTATTAGTGTAACATCATCGCAATAACAGGACGCGTTTTTTCGATTTCATTCAAATCAAGTTGCAAACCAATTGGCCCTAATTGTAGTTGAAGCATTTCATAGATAGGCTTAATTTCAGTAAAAGGACCCATTACAGATTCTCTAGGTGTAGCACCAAAGTTATTTTTAATTGTTTTATCTGCTTTAGCATCTATAAGCATCTGTACAATTTCAACACGACAAAAGAAAGCAGCGGCATGCAAAGCTGTAGCTCCATCATTGTTTTTAATAGTTAGATCTGCTCCAGCATCTATTAGTGCTTTAGCAATATCATTTTTACCAAAAGAGGCTGCAGAAATCAAAGGAGTCGAACCACTCATTGCTTGTTTTTCATTAATATCTGTTTGTGCTTTAATATGTTGTTTAACAACCTCAAGATTCCCAGACAACACTGCTTCATGAATATTAATTTTTGGTTTGGCTATTACAGATACCGTAGTAGTACTCGCATCTGATTTTGATTTTTTACTAGACTCTGCACAAGCATTTGTTAGTAAAAGGATAAGGGACGAAATGATGAACATCGTTTTCATTGAATGAACTTTTAGTGTTTTCATAATTATTATTTTTAAGATTTATTTATTGTTCTTACAAAGGTGAGGTATAAGCAAATGCAGTACTTATGAGCTATGTAGCCAAATATGTAAAGTTTAAGAAGGCAATAAAAAATATGCGGCAAGAGTATAAATTATGACGCAAATTCTAGTTCTTGCGTAAATATGCGAATGTATTTATCGTAGAAATATGTATAAATTTCGCTAATTTTAGACGTAGCAAAAAAACGTATGTCACACACGTCGAATAGTGAAGAAAATTTTATTGATCAGATAGCGTTAATTATTCTAGAGAATCTTTCAAATGAACAATTTGGGGTTTCTGAACTAGCAGCTATTATGAACATGAGTCGTTCTAATTTGCTCCGAAAAATTAAGAAGAATACTCAACTCTCCGCAAGTCAATTTATTCGTCAGGTACGATTAAAAAAGAGTATGCAGCTACTCAAGCAGACCTCTTTAACTATTTCTGAAATTTCTTATCAAGTTGGCTTTGGAAGTACGTCTTATTTTATTAAGTGCTTTCGAGAGTATTATGGTCATCCCCCTGGAGAAGTTGGAAAAGGGACCTTGGTAGCAGAAAAAAAACATGCTCAAACTCATTTTTTGAAACGACACCAACGACAAATTATTGCTGCTGCTATATTTGTGATTACACTCCTTATATCATTTTTTATTTTCAGTAAAAAGCCTGCAACTAAAGAAGTCGAAATTGAAAAATCTATAGCCGTGTTGCCTTTCAAAAATGAGAGTAGTGATTCTTCGAACCTCTATTTTGTAAATGGCCTTATGGAAGCTGCATTAAACAACCTTCAGAAAATAGAAGATTTACGCGTAATTAGTAGAACTTCTGTTGAGAAATACAGACATACGAATAAGAGTATTCCTGAGATTGCCAAAGAACTGGATGTAAACTATCTAGTGGAGGGTAGCGGTCAGCGCGTAGGAGATCAAGTTTTATTGAATATCCAGTTGATTGACGCTTCAACTGATAGACCTATTTGGGTGAAGCAGTACAATCAAAAAGTTGTAGATATATTTGATTTACAAAATGAAGTGGCTAAGAAAATTGCTGATGCTATTAAAGCAAAGGTAACGTTTGCTGAAATGGAACAAATTGAAAAAAAGCCTACCGAAAACCTAAAAGCATATGAATACTACCTCCAAGCTCTTGGTCCTTATAACACAAGAACAAATGAAGGATTATTCGAAGCCATTGCACTATTTGAAAAGGCTATAGACGAAGATCCCCAATTTGCGTTAGCCTATGCAAACATTGCTGTTTCCTATTATTATATCGATATTTTCCAAAAACAAAAACAATACACAGAGCTCATTAATAATAATGCAGATAAGGCATTGTTATATAATGCTAAATCCGCCGAGAGTCTTATTGCAAAGGCGCTATATTACATGCATATCAAAGAATATAGATTAGCGCTGCCACACCTGGAGAAAGCACTGGAATACAATCCTAATTCATCAGCTGTGGTTAATATGCTTTCTAATTTATATGCCAATTACATTCCTAATACCTCAAAATATTTGACCTATGCTTTAAAAGGGATACAGCTTGATATTGCTGCCAATGATTCAATTACTAAAAGTTATATCTATTTAAACCTGAGTAACGCCCTTATCCAAAACGGTTTTATTGAAGAAGCATACGAGTATATTGATATGTCTCTAAATTATGATCAAAATAATTATTTTGCGCCCTATGTAAAAGCGTTTATCTTATATGCAAGAAATAAAGATATTGAACAAACTAAAGCGTTGTTAATTAAAGAGTTGAAAAAAGATACTACGCGTTTAGATATTCTGCAAGAAGTGGCTAAATTGCATTATTACCAAGAGGATTTTGAGACTGCTTTTTTATATTATGAAAAATTTGTTGAAGCCAGAAAAAAATATGAAATGGATATCTATCCCCATGAAGATATCAAGATCGGTTTGGTCTACGAAAAGATGGGCTTGCAGGAAGAAGCGTCTGAATTTTTTACTTCATATGCGCAATATTGTGAAAAGGATGAATCTATCTACAAATCAGTTAGTATTGCAGCACTGTATGCACATCAGGGTAAATTCGACAAGGCTATTGAACAACTCAAAGTTTTTACATCGAAAAGTAATTACCAATACTGGATATTGATATTTATGGATACGGATCCAGTTTTTAAACCCCTAAAAAAACATCCTGAATTTGATGAGATTATGCAAAAGATTGAAGATCGATTTTGGGATAGTCAGCATCACTTAAAAAAATTATTAGAAGAAAAAGGACTAATTTAATAAGGTAAGTTATCTACCTACTTGTGAAGATAAAGTATGTTGATTCTTCCTGTTTTTTCACCCAGCTGTATAAAATGCTAACGGTTTACTCTTTTGATCTACCTATACAATGTGACGTTCATACCTACCTCAAGAGTAGAAAATATAAAAAAGGCTTTATCCTATAACCGAAAAACCTCGGAGTCTTGTCTCCGAGGTTTTTGATAATTCTATTTAAATTTTAAGATTAAGCCATAGCATATAGCCACGACTTGTTTATTGTTCTTTAATTACAGTAACTATTGTAGTTATTTTTGTCCTTTTTTAAAGCCATAAAGATTTTGATGTATAAAATCTTTTGGGAATTTATCATCACCTATAAATCCAATATCAACTTTTCCACTATCTTCTGGTATATAATTGGTTTTAAAGATATAATCCCAAAGACTCAAACTAATCCCATAATTTACACCATATGATCCTTTTGGTAATATCGTAGCATGGTGGTATAAGTGCATTACTGGATTGTTGATAATATACTTTAACGGACCCCAAGTAATTTTAATATTAGAATGATTAAAATGACCTATGGTTATGGCTATAAAATGTACGATATAAGCTTGTTCGGGTTCAAAACCACCTAAAATCATCACCCCAAACGTCTTTAAAGGTTTGTAAAAGATGTTCTCCATCCAATGGTATCTTAAATGGGCAGCAAATCCCATTTCCTGTACACTGTGATGCACTTTATGGAATTTCCAAAGGAAAGGGTACTTATGCAATAATACATGTGTAAACCATTGTACAAAATCAAGTACAATAAAAAAGATTAATAACTGACCCCACATAGGCCAACTAGAAATATCTATAATTGCAAGACTTTTGGCTGTTATATTTAAATCTCCAAAAAGAACACCTAAAACATTATACACTCCGCTTATGACAATGGCAAAGATGAAAAAGTTGAAATACATGTAAAATGCATCTAACCAAAAATCTTTTCTGAAAATAGATTGCTCTTTTCGCCATGGAAATGCGATTTCTAAAAACCACACTACCAATGATATTACGGTAAGTCCCCAAAAATAATTGGTATACCAAGGCACTTCAAAAACTATTGATTTCCAAGTCCACATCACTGTGCCATTAAAAGCATTTATAAAAGCGTCTATATATTTTTCCATAATCTTTAGTTTTTAATTTCTAGTTTTAATTTTCTTTTAGTGATAGTTTATAATTCTAATCTTTCAATTCATACCAATCAATGTTGGCTAAATTTTCTCGTCTTCCAGTATCTACAACTGGATAGTTGGTGACTAAATAATTGACGATAATTTCTTGATTACCTCCTAAATCCCAAAGATTTTGAGTTTCCTGCATCCATTTAATAGTTGCATTCCACCGTTCTGTATTCATTCTATTCTGAATAATTATTTGAGACGAATGACAATTGGTGCAATTATTAACAACAGTCATTAAGCCTTCAGCGTCAATAAATCCAGTTCTTACATGAATGCCATTTTCTATTCTATCTTCATCTACTTCAACTGGTACGCTAACCAATGCTTCTGTTTCTGGTTCTGCTTTAAAATAGTCAGGGTTATACGTGTAAAACAAAATAGAGCCAGCTACAACAAAAAACAGACCAAAAAGTGTGAGCATCAAATGATACACTTTTTTTATAGAATTCCTTATATCTTCTTCTTTTGACATCTAGCTTACTTTTACTGCAATTCTATGGCATGCATTATTCAAATATCCTTTTGGATTCCAGCCTGGTAATAACATAGGTTGTGCTATACCTCTTGAGTCTGTAGCTCTAGCCCAAACTTCATAATAGCCTTTTTTAGGAAATTGCACCTGTGCTCCAAAATGCTGCCACGCCAAGCGGTTAGACGGTTTTTGAACTTCACAAGTGGTCCAGGTAGATCCAAAATCTATCGAGTATTCCATTTTAGTAACTTCTAACTCTCCTGCCCAAGCGTGACCTCTTATGGCTAATGACTTACCTCCCTTTATGATGGCGCCTGATTTTGGAAAAGTAATTAATGATTTCACAGGCATGGACTCAATAATGCACATATCTTCTTCTTTCACCTTTTCTCCAGGAGCTACTGGATTACAAGGTACTTTGTAGGCATCTCCTGTCATTTTTTGACCATCATGTACTTTATTACGTATACTAATTCTATTCACCCATTTTCCAGAAACCGATGCTGGCCAACCTCCTGCTATTAAACGCAATGGATAACCATGGGCTAATGGAATATCCTCACCATTCATTTTAAAAGCTAAAATTGTTTCATCTTGAAGCGCCTTTGGCATTGGGCAACCTCTAGAAATAGGTTCTTTTGTAGGATCCATACTTAAATGCTTATCTACGGCATGAAACCCAATATATACCGCATTACTTTTAATACCTGCATCTTCTAGAACGTCTCGCAATCGAACACCCGTCCAACGAGCACAATGAACAGCACCAATAGTCCATTGATTACCTTTTGCTGGTGGATTAAATTCGCTTCGACCGTTTCCGCCACACTCCAAAGTTACTTGGTAGGTATATTGCTTAAATTTTGATTGTAAATCAGCTAAAGTGTATGTTTTTGATTTTTCAACCGATTCTCCATCTATAGTAAGGGTCCAAGTTTTAACATCAATACCTTCCGGTACCAAGCCATTATTTCTTATAAACATAGAAGAGTTAGGGGTAACTTTATCGTCTAACAAATGCGCTTGTGCTTCGATGTTCCACGGCTTACTGTTTAGCACGACCATATCCTTATTCTTATTAAATAATTTAAAAGGATCTGGATCTTGTAGCGCTAAAGGACTGTAGCCTTCAAGCATATTAGAACCAAAAACAATTTCTGCTCCTATAAGTGATGCGAACATACTTAAGCTTGCCTTTTTAGCGAAATCTCTTCTTTTCAAAATGGTTTATTTTTAGGTTACTAAAATAATTTGTAGGACAAAATACAACTAACTTCATTTATTGTATGTAACAAATGTTACAATAGCAAAATAAATTGACGTTAATCTACTCCAAAAATCAATAGTACAATTTTTTTTATTTTGTTAGTATGATGAAAATCATCTTAATAAAATAAGTCTTCTACTGATGCATATCAGTTTATACGTCTTCTATACTTCCTAAATTGCTCACTGATTAGAACAGTGTAATAGCCCTTATGTAACATTTGTTACAAATAAAAATATTTGGTTCTAGTATTTTAGCTAAATACTGAAAAAACAGAATGTTATGATAAAAGATTTCGAAACAAAATTTACAGGGTGGGCATTTATCCTTGCTGCACTATTATTATGGGGAGGCTGGGCGCTTTCATCGCACCATGTTGGGGAGTATTTTGTAGCATCAGATTTCTCATCGATTGGAGAGAATGTATGGTACTGGATTTGGATGTATCGCATTCATATTTTTGGTTGGGTGACTATGGCAATCGCTATGTTTTCATTTATAGCCATAACAGCAAGAAAACCTTATAGAGTATTAATATTGCCTGGAGCAGGTATGACCATTGTGGGTACTTTTACGATTGCTATCGCAGCAGCGTATTATTATAATTATGGTGCTTGGGGTGTTGGGCAAACAGCAGGTAAATCTCCTGAAGAAATACAGGCATTTATGGATAGCATTCTATACACAAACCAATATGTAACTTGTTTTGTACGCTTTGGTCGTATCTTCTCTGGTGTTGGTTTGGTATTGTTAGGTGCTGCACTAATAAAATGGAAAATAGTTAGTCCGTGGTTAGGTTGGTTTACTGCTATATTAGGGCTAATGGCTATGGGGATTATCTTAGCAATAGCTGATAATTTTGAAATCTATGAACCCATATTCCATATAAAATCACTTTGGCTAGTAGCAATGGGTGTTGTCATATTGCGAAAAGGTGTAAACCTTACGGAAGACAGAGGATAATATTTGTTCTCATATAAGTTAAAAGCCCAATTTATTGATTGGGCTTTTTTTATACCTGTTATTTTCGTTGTAAACAGCATTCTATTGCTTAACATTCTTATTTTATTCCCTGATAATGGATTCATCAACCCAAATAACATCTCAGTTATTTTGGACTTGTTTAAACGAAACTAGATCTTGTTTGTAATTCTAAACGCCTTTAAAAAACAGTTTTGAAAATTCAACGAAACAGCCTGGACGTTTACCAATATTTTAAGCTTGATGGCATTTCTTTGATTACTCTCACTAAAAAACTAAATTTGTTTTTATTGTGGCTCTATACCAACATGCAAATAAAAAAATACTTCAAACAACCTTATCCCTATTATTATGGTAACCGTAAAAGATTCATACTTTTTCTTTTACTCATTTGTTTTTTAAGCTTTGCCTTCTCCTATTTTTTTGAACCTTTCGAGGTCAATCGTGCAGAGCACAAAATACATACGATATGGATTATGCTACTGCATTCTTTTATTCCTTTTCCTATTATCTTGGGCTATTTTAGTTTCTTGAATTTAACAGTCAAAGAAGAGACGCAATGGACTTTAGGCAAGGAGCTTTTTCATATCTCTATGGTGCTATTACTTATTGGAATAACCGATTTTTTAATCAGAGATTTAATTTATACGAATCCAAATAATTGGTCGCTTCAGTATTTTTGGGAAGAAATAAGAAATACCTTTTTAGTAGGTTTTCTTCTCCTACTAATTCTACTACCCATCAATTTAGAACGACTGATCAAAAAGCATACAACATCCTCTAAAAAAATAACAATAGAACCCTTAGTAACTACCGAAAAAAATGAAGCTATTGTTATTCAAACACCAATTGCGACAGAAGTATTTAATTTAGAAATAGCAAAATTTTTATTTGCTGAGGTCGAAGGTAATTATACTGAAATTCATACAAAAACACCAGAAAGTAGTGTCAAAATATTGGTTCGTATGACACTCAAAGAACTAGAGGAACAACTTACCTCTTTTCCGTTTATTTTTAGAACGCACCGTTCGTATTTGGTGAATTTATACCAAGTAACATCCATTTCCGGAAATGCCCAAGGCTATCTGATCCATTTAAAAGATTACACTAATCCCTTGCCCGTCTCTCGCTCTAAAATTGAAGAGTTCAATAAGACCTACCAACAGCTTTAACCAACCTACTTTGCATTTCGTCACTTGAGTTTGTTGCCTATCACAAAGTATTTTTATCTAAACTATTGTGCTTTACGTTTGTTCTATCAATTAAAATAAAAATCATTGAAAGATGGAAAGTAAAAGAAGGTATGATATCGATCAGCTTCGTGTAATAGCTATTCTAGCGGTTTATTTTCACCATATAGGAATGCCATTCAATGGAGACAAATTTCATATTATGAATGCTGACCCTAGTAAAGCATTAGACGATATCATGGTGTTTTTTGAACAATTTAGATTGCCTCTTTTATTTTTAATTTCTGGAACTGGAACTATGTTTGCCTTTTCAAAGAGAACTTGGTGGCAATTTGTAAAAGAAAGAAATGCGCGCCTACTACTTCCTTTTTTCTTTGGAGTTCTCTTTATTGTTCCTCCGCAAACCTACTTTGAGTTTATGGGCGCGTACAGTTCTTATTTTCAAATGTATGAGCAACTTGATTTTCGTGTAAACCACCTGTGGTTTATATGGAATCTCTTTATCATATCAATGGCTGTAATTCCGTTGATCTTATTCTTAAAATCAGCTAAAGCGCATTTTTTTATACATCGACTAGAAGTGATAGGCTTCAGGAAATTTGGAGTTTTACTTTGGGTTTTACCTTTGATTATCATAACCCTAATCTTAAAAAAGTACTACCCAACAGATGAAAAAAATATAAGTAACCTCTCCTCTACCTTCTTTTATGGGTACTATTTTATAGCTGGAATGGTTTTAGCGACATCGAAACATATTTGGGGTTATTTGAAAGCCTATCGAAAATTCAATTTTATAACTTTTATAGTATGTAGTATCCTGTTTTATGGCTATTACTATTTACCTAGTGCATTTATTTCGCCCTACCTTTCTATCCCTGTAAGATGGAGTATTTGGTATGTGGTAAGTATGCTAGTTGGCTGGACCTTGGTTATTACCCTATTGGGTTATGCCCAAATTTGGTTTACGAAGAACAGTACCCTTTTAAAGAAAAGTAATGAAGCTATTTATCCGTTTTATATTTTACATCAAACCGTAATCATTGTATTGGCCTATTACATCGTACAATTAGAGATGAGCATTCCTGTAAAAATGATAGTGCTGATTTTCACCTCTTTCCCTTTGATTATTATGATCTATCGATTTTTAATCTATCCTTTCAAAATACCAAGGATTTTATTTGGCATGAAAAATAAGAAAATAGTGGATCAAGTACCCGAAGCTACATCAGTGCTAAACCCAAAGCACGAACTTAAATAGGTATTACCAACTAATAGGAAAGTAGTCTTTTAAAAATTTTCCTGCCCAATGTTTACCTGTATTAATGCCATCAAATTAAGAATCCATTTAATAAGTTCTTGCAAGCAGCTGGAATGATCATTTATTCCTTCTTGGACGAAGTTAAGAAGTGAGTAAATAGGCCATTCTTCATTCTGCATTAAATGATGGCGAAAAATTAAAAAATAGCGTAACCTAATGATAAATTAATCACGCTTCTTTCATATTGCCAACCAGACGAGGTACTGACATTACTTAAAGTTTCATAATTCGCTTTAATTTTCGGAATATAATTCAATTCAAAGTATATGTTACTGTAGTTATAACCTATACCTAAAGAGAACGTTAAATTATTTTGGTTGTTGTCATATTTTAAATCGGCAAATTTGGCATTGGTTTGAGTAAAAACATACTCTGTTCCTCCTTTAGAATTATGCCCCAAAAGGCCAGCATTCACGTAAAGATATTGATTGTATGTTAATTTAAAATATTGTCTATATTTTAATTGTATATCATTCATCGTTAAGGTATTATAAACCTGGCTATCATTGGGCTGAGTAAAGCTAAACTCCCCTTGTTTATCGATTTTATTATGATGCATATAAGATAAAATAACAGAAGATTTTTTAAATTTAGCGTTGAAGAATAACTCAATATCTAGTCCAAAACTAATTTGTGATTCATCAAAAGAAGTTTCAAAGCTATTATCTTCTGTTATAGTAGTTTGTGAAATGAAAGAATAACCCAATTTAGGAGTTATGTTTATAGCATCTTTAAAATCTCTAGAGTTATCAGGGTTATATTTTTCAAATGGATAATTATGCTGTTCTGCATATGACAAAAAATAGCTTGTAAAATCACTTTCCTTGTATTTAACTCCTCCAAGTATTCCTTGATTTCGAGAATCACTTAATTCAAAATTTATTAATAATTGTTTTTTGTAATCGTTAATTTCTGTTGTTATATTATTATTAGTGATTTTTTTATATTTTAAAAGCTCTATTCCATCTTTTGATTCAATAAAAAAGTATTCGTTATCATTGTTGTTCCAAGAATAAAGAGTGAAATCATTAAATTCTAATAAAACATTAAGAAGAAGTTTTTGAGAAGTTAAATTAAAAATCATGGTATTATTTTCATTTTTTGCAACCATGTTTTTATCTAAATATTCTATGAACACATCTTTCTTAACAATTTTAGTATCGCCTATAACTATCTCAGAAAGTTCAGCCTTTTCTAATTGATTCGTTGTTAAAGAATTCTGACTTTCTTTGAAAATAATGACGTCTGGTATGTGCTTTCCAAAACTCATAAAAAAACCTTCTTTTTTCTCACCATCGTTATTGATAAAATATCCTTCTTTAAAAGTACTTTGTGCGATAGCATTAAACCCTAATAATAGGATTATCATGGTAATTTTTAATTTCATTTTTTTTAATAGTTTTTATAAAAATTTATACTAGAAAATCTGCAAAAATTTTAAATTCACTCCAATAAACATTCACCTTCTAATTTCTTTTCAATTAGAAAACATAGTTAAACTTCACCATAATTATAGTGGAATACTACTTCTCAAATATATATAAAAACAAAACAACGGTATGTGGAAAACTGCAATTACTTAAAGAAAAGAAAAATCTCAAGGTATTATAAACCATTAAATTAGGAGTAGAAAAATAGCAGCTAATACTTACCAACTAATAGGAAAGTAGTCTTTTAAAAATTTTCCTGCCCAATGTTTACCTGTATTAATGCCATCAAATAAAGGATCCATAACCCTCGCGGCACCATCAACGATATCTAGCGGTGGTTGAAAATCATGTATTTCTTGTTTCATTTTGGCAAGAGCTGCTGGGTCTTCATCGGTAACCCAACCTGTATCTACTGCATTCATGAAAATGCCTTGCTTCGCTAGATCACCCGCAGCGGTATGTGTGAGCATATTCAATGCTGCCTTTGCCATATTGGTATGTGGATGTCTCGATTCTTTAAAAGCACGGTGAAACTTGCCTTCCATAGCCGTAACATTAATGATATGTTTTTGCCCCGTATGTTCCTTTTTCATCATTTCAGCCAAGCGATTACATAAAACAAAGGGTGCCACTGCATTTACGAGCTGTACTTCTATCATTTCAGTAGTTTCTATTTCACCTAATTTCAAGCGCCAACTATTCGTTTTACGTAAATCTACTTGCTGTAAATCAGCATCTAATTCCCCTTCTGGAAACACTTCTTTGGCTACCAAAGCTTTATCAAAACTATAGGGAATCTGAGATAATTGTGCCGAAGCTCGCAATCCGATTCCAGGCTCTGGGCCATGCCACGTTACAGGCATATTCTGATTAGGAGAAGCCGTCGAAGTTAATTTAGTCAGTTCTAGTAAACAACTAAAATGATCACTTAATACTTGTTGTGCAAAGGTAGGAAGCGTAGCAATTGGTCGTTCTTCATTCTGCATTAAATGATGATAAAAACCTGAAGGTCTCCGTACCGTTTGCGCTGCATTATTGATAAGAATATCTAAGCGATCGTACTGTTGCTCAATAAAGTTGCAGAAAATCTCAACACTAGGAATATGTCTTAAATCGAGACCGTGGATTTTTAATCGATGTCCCCAATCCATAAAATCGGCCTCTTTAGAAAAACGCAAAGCAGAATCTACAGGAAAACGTGTGGTTGCAATTACCGTTGCTCCGCCTCGTAATAACATCAGCGTGATATGGTAGCCAATTTTTAATCGAGATCCTGTAATGACCGCTACTTGCCCTTTTACATCAGTAGTCTGAAAGCGTTTAGCATAGTTAAAATCTCCACATGCCGAACACATGGTGTCATAAAAATGATGCAGTTTGGTAAATGCTTCTTTACAGACATAGCAGTTACGTGGAATTTCTAACTCTTGTTGTTCTTTATTAGCTAAATCAACCGCTTGTAATAATTTAGGAGCAACAAAAATATGCTCTTCTCGCGCACTTCTGATGCCGGTTTCTTTACGTGCCACACGATCCATCTTCGCTTTTTTACGAGAGGTAGCTTTCTTGGCATCTTTTTTACGACGAGAGAATTCGTCTCTATTGGGTCTTGAAAACTGACCTGTAACCTTTAATAATTCGGTTCTTTGGTCTAAGGGGATATCAAATATCTGATCGGTATGCGCCACTAACTGCCCCAATATAGCAATGCATTTATCAATCTCTTCAGAAGAGATTGGTGGTAAATTCGATGAAGTATCCTCCATATAAAAATTCATATTTTAATTGGTAAGAATCATTTGAAATTTATAAGCTTCTCGATACAAAATTCACTCATAAAAAATGTGTGAAATTCACTCGAAGTGACAAGATTAATTTAATCCTACACTTTATACTAAAATGTCAGTTCAAGTGGTTTTTGTGAAATGAAATGAAACAAAATAAGTATCAAGAATCATTTGAAATTTACAAGCTTCTCGATACAAAATTTACTCATAAAAAATGTGTAAAATTCACTCGAAGTGACAACATCCATATGCTTCCAATGTATAGTATAATGAACCTACTCTAAAATAGTAATTCTAACCTTTTTCTTTTTCAATTTTGTATTACTTAATTTCCGAACTAAATCATCAGCAATACTTAAGGGTACAGCAACAAATGCACAATCTTGCTTCAATTCTATCGTACCCAATTGATCTTTGGTTATTTCTCCTTGCTTAAAGAATAATCCAGCGATATCTCCTTTTGATATTTTATCTTTTCTACCCCCAGAAATAAATAAGGTTTCCCAATACTGTGGCTTTCGTGGTGCTTTTGTAGCAATATTTGCTCGATTAGGGTTCTTAATGAATTCAGGGAATTCTTCTTTTTCCCATCGCATAACATACGCAGTACCC
>TARA_R110002050_G_scaffold268113_1_pt1 | contig 150497 bp, 149 predicted proteins | sample TARA_R110002050 | Tara Oceans TARA_R110002050 (sample SAMEA4396988) | marine metagenome | biome: Polar Biome; feature: [DCM] deep chlorophyll maximum layer (ENVO:01000326); material: water (ENVO:00002006), including particulate matter (ENVO:01000060) such as... | depth 25 m
TCATCCTTACCATGGATGCGCTCTACCGACTGAGCTATGCGGGCCTTTAGATCCAAACAATGGAGCGGGTGATGGGAATCGAACCCACGTGATCAGCTTGGAAGGCTGGAGTTCTACCATTGAACTACACCCGCATACTAAACTCTTTAAAAAAAACAATATTCTTGGTGGAGGGGGGAGGATTCGAACCTCCGAAGGCTGAGCCGTCAGATTTACAGTCTGATCCCTTTGGCCGCTCGGGAACCCCTCCACGAAAGACCGGCATTTTGCGTAAAAGCTCGACGCATGTCAACCATTATGTTCATTTAATACTTACAATGCCTGCTAATTCCCTTCCTATCGACATGTTAAATGAGATTCACGGTGCGTAAAAACAGTACATAGTATACTATCTGCGCTTAATATTTATGTGTTTTTAGGAGTTCACTATGGAACAGTACCGTGGCACGACCATCCTATCTTATCGTCGAAATGGTCAAGTAGTAATTGGTGGTGACGGACAAGTTAGCCTTGGCAATACGGTTATGAAAGGTAATGCCCGCAAGGTCAGACGATTATACAACGATAAGGTTATTGCCGGATTTGCTGGAGGTACAGCCGATGCTTTCACCTTGTTTGAACGCTTTGAAGCTAAGCTAGAAAAACATCAAGGTAACCTTACCCGTAGCGCACTAGAATTAGCTAAAGACTGGCGCACGGATCGCATTATGCGCCGTCTTGAAGCCTTGCTGGCTGTTGCCGATGAACACACCTCTTTAATCATTTCAGGTAACGGCGACGTTATTGAGCCAGAACATGGACTAATGGCGATTGGCTCAGGTGGTCCTTTTGCTCAATCAGCCGCTACTGCGCTAATGGAAAACACCGATTTAAGCGCAAGAGATATCGTAGAAAAGGGCCTACATATTGCCGCTGATATTTGCATCTACACTAATCATAACCTTACTATAGAAGTTTTAGAAAGCGGGTCATAACATCACTATGCAAGCACTCACACCTCAACAAATAGTTTTAGAACTAGATAAACATATTATTGGCCAGCAAGCTGCAAAGAAAGCCGTTGCTATCGCCTTACGTAATCGGTGGCGCCGCAAACAACTTAATGCTGAGCTACAACACGAAATTTCCCCTAAAAATATCCTTATGATTGGCCCTACGGGCGTTGGTAAAACTGAAATTGCTCGCCGTTTAGCCGCTTTAGTCAATGCACCTTTCATTAAAGTTGAAGCGACTAAGTTTACTGAAGTGGGTTATGTTGGGCGTGATGTTGAATCTATCATCCGTGATCTTGCTGAAATCGCGATGAAAATGTTACGCGAACAAGCTAGTGAAGGCGTTAAAATGCGAGCTGATGATGCCGCAGAAGAACGTATTCTAGACACATTGCTTCGCCCCGCCCGAGATCAACAGACTGAAGAAGACTCAACGTCAAGCACCCGCCAACGCTTCCGTAAAATGTTACGCGAAGGACAATTAGACGATCGTGAAATTGAATTAGAACTCGATTCGTCTAAGGTTGGAGTTGAAATCATGTCACCGCCTGGCATGGAAGAAATGACAAATCAACTCCAAGATTTGTTTAAAAATATGAATTCTTCAAATAAAACAACTCGCAAGCTCACTGTTGCGAAGGCAATGAAACTGTTATCAGAGCAAGAAGCTTACAAACTTGTTAACGAAGATGATTTAAAAGCTAAAGTCATTGAATCTGTCGAACAAGATGGCATCGTGTTTCTAGATGAAATTGATAAAATCACTAATCGTAGTGAAGGTGGTAATGGCTCTGATGTCTCCCGGGCTGGCGTGCAACGCGATTTACTGCCGCTTGTTGAGGGGAGTTCAGTTACAACCAAATATGGAGTAATTAAAACTGACCACATTCTGTTTATCGCCTCGGGCGCCTTTCATCTCAGTAAACCTTCAGACTTAATACCTGAATTACAAGGCCGCTTACCAATTCGTGTCGAGTTACAAGCGCTAGGTGCTGATGAGTTTGTCCGTATTTTGACTGAACCTAATGCTTCCCTCACCGAGCAGTACATAGCTTTACTCGCTACAGAAGGCACACATATCAACTTCAGCCAAGATGGCTTACAACGGATTGCAGAGCTCGCATGGCAAGTGAATGAGCAAACAGAAAATATCGGTGCTCGACGTCTGCATACCATGCTGGAAAAACTATTAGAAGAGCTTTCATACAACTCCGGTAGCGATAACAAAGCTCAGGCAAGCATCGATGCGGATTATGTAAATAGTCAGTTATCAGCATTAGTCCGAGATGAAGATTTATCTCGTTACATACTTTAAGGATCATCATGGCAAACACTAATTTCCCAAGCGGCATAACCTTGCATAAACAATCAAAAATACTTGAATTGATCTATGATGAGGTTCACTACAATTTGTCTGCTGAGTATTTACGGGTTTATTCCCCGTCGGCAGAGGTACGAGGTCATGGCGCTGGTCAAGAAGTATTACAAACTAATAAAGAACAAGTAGGCATTAATCAGATTGAACCTACGGGCAACTATGCACTCAAAATTTATTTTGATGACGGTCACGACAGTGGCTTGTTTACCTGGGACTATTTGTATGATCTTGCTACACATCAAGCTATTCACTGGCAAGACTACTTAAATCGGCTTGAAAAAGCAGGCTATCAACGACAAGGTTAAAAGATCGTGGACGAAAAAAAAACCACTCACTTCGGTTACCAAGAAGTTCCGACCGAAGATAAAGTCAAACATGTTGCCGGCGTATTTCATTCTGTTGCTGGCAAATATGACTTAATGAATGACTTAATGTCGATGGGCATTCACCGTTTGTGGAAGCGCTTTACCATCCATACTAGCGGTGTGAGACGGGGTGCAAAAGTACTCGATATTGCCGGTGGAACAGGTGATCTCGCTTTAAAATTTTCTAAGCTAGTCGGTAGCACAGGCCAAGTTATCTTAGCGGACATTAATGCCAGTATGCTAAATGTCGGCCGTGATCGTCTTATGGACGAGGGCGTCACGGGAAATATCAATTACGTGCAAGCCAATGCTGAATGCCTACCTTTCCCAGATAATACTTTCGATGTCATTACTATCGCCTTTGGCCTACGAAATGTCACCGATAAAGATGCGGCTTTACGTTCTATGTTCAGAATTTTGAAGCCAGGTGGACGATTATTGGTACTTGAGTTTTCTAAACCTGCTGAATGGTTGGCTCCTGTTTACGATACTTATTCTTTCAAACTATTACCTAAAATAGGTAAAATATTTTCCAATGATGAAGATAGTTATCGTTATTTAGCGGAATCTATACGTATGCATCCTGATCAAGAAACCATGAAACAGATGATGGCGGAGGCGGGTTTTGAACGCTGCGATTACCATAATATGAGTGCTGGTATTGTGGCGCTGCATAGTGGCTATAAGTTTTGAGTTCGGCACTTAAACCTATCCAACTCGCCTTAAATGTAGCGATCGCTCAAGATCCTGAAACCAAGAGCAAACTTGATCAATTTGAGTCACGCTGTATCGTCATCAATATCAAAGATGTAAATCAAACAATTGCTATGACGGTCAAGCAACGACAGTTATATCTAACAACAACATCAGATCAAACCGTTGATCTAACAATTACTGGCAATGCACTAACCTTAGCTAAGTTAGGAAGTGACCCAGAAAGTTTATTCTCTGCCGATATTGATATCAATGGTGATGTGCAATTTGCTAAACAATTACGCGACCTACTTGAAGGTTTCGATTTTGATTGGGAAGGCCAACTCGCCCGAATTACCGGCGATACCTTAGCCTATCCTATCGCTCACGGCATAAGACAAATCAGTTCATGGGCCAAAAGCGCCCACCATTCAATGCAGCAAAATATAGCTGAATATCTACGTGAAGAAAGTCGAATATTACCGGACAAATCAGAAATTAAATCCTATATGCACGATATTGACACCTTACGTGCTGATTTTGACCGTCTCGAAGCCCGTATCAAAAGATTATAATAATGAAACTACAGCGTCTCTTTCGGTTAATTCAAATCAATCATGTGTTATCAAAACACCGTTTGGATGAATTTATTCAAAGCACGCATTTGCTAAGGCCCTTGCGTTTTTTAAGTTATTTATCACCCTACCGTTGGACACATAGCACTAAAGCCCCTCGCGGTGAACGATTGCGTTTAGCCTTGGAAGATCTTGGCCCAATTTTTGTGAAAATTGGTCAGATATTGTCAACCCGCAGAGATTTATTGCCAGACGATATCGCTGACTCTTTAGCCAAGCTGCAAGATCAAGTCATGCCCTTCCCTAACGACCAAGCACGAAGCTTAATTCAGCAAGCTTATGGCGAACAAGCACTCGATTCCTTATTTTCACATATCGATGAAGAGCCCCTAGCCTCTGCTTCCATTGCCCAAGTCCATGCTGCCACACTGCTTGATGGCAGTGCGGTCATTATCAAAATTGTTCGACCCGATATTAGGCAACGTATTCGCCGTGATATTGACTTATTACACACCTTAGCGAGCTTAGCTGAACGTTTCTGGATAGATGGTAGACGACTTCGGCCTAAAGACGTAGTTGCTGAGATAGAAAAAAACTTATTCGATGAATTAGACATGATGCGTGAAGCCTCTTCTGCTTCACAATTACGTCGTAATTTTTTCGATTCCAATTTATTGTATGTACCCGAGATAAATTGGCAACTAACTAAAAGTAATCTATTAGTGCAAGAGCGTATTTACGGTATACCTATTGGTGATGTGGCTCAATTACACGCAAAAAACGTCAATATGGAAAAATTAGCAGAAACAGGCGTGGAGATATTTTTCACTCAAGCTTTCAAACACGGATTTTTTCATGCTGATATGCATCCAGGTAATATCATGGTCGATGTTTCCGACCCTGAAAACCCTCGTTATATCGCCATTGATTTCGGCATTATGGGTACTTTATCACCAGATGATCAAAGTTACTTAGCCGATAACTTCCTCGCCTTTTTCAAAAGTGATTATCGCCGCGTGGCAGAACTACATATTCAGTCTGGCTGGGTGCCTGCTGATACCCGTGTTGATGAATTTGAAGCGGCGATCCGCAGTGTCTGCGAACCTATTTTTGCTAAACCGCTCAATCAAATATCATTTGGACAAGTCTTACTACGTTTATTTCAAACGGCTCGTCGCTTTAATATGGAAGTACAACCACAACTGGTTTTACTACAAAAAACGCTACTCAATATCGAAGGATTAGGTCGACAGCTCTACCCCGAATTAGATTTATGGAAAACAGCAAAGCCTATACTCGAACAATGGATGCATGAAAAAATGGGATGGCAGGCTGCTCTTGATAATATTAAGCAGGAAATTCCTAACTGGGCACAAAGTTTACCCAAACTCCCCAGTATGATCCATGCCCTCGTTCAACAAGCTCAAGATGGTAAATTAAACATGCAGTTATCATCACATGACCTCAAAAAATTACGACAAGAAGTCCGTAATGCCAGCTATCGTAGTGCAGCAGCAATAAGTGGATCCGCCTTCATTATTGGTGCCGCAATCATTAAAGGCCTGGATGGCTATGCCCCCACGATGGTTGCAGGCATACCATTGTTCAGTTGGATATTTGGCATTTGGGGTGGCCTTTTACTTTATTTCAGCTTAACAAAAGCATCAGACCACTAATTGTGTATAAGCCAAAAGCATTGCTACAGGTCGAAAGATGAAGCTAGACGATGTAACGACACACTGTTGGTCTTGGTACTGGACGGGATGGCCCGCTGGATTAAATTTATTACTTTTTCAATAATAATTATGAAAATCTACTGTATGGTAGTCGCTATTCAATCAACCATCTCTCATAAAATCTAATAAAAGATATTACTATGTTCAAAATTATTTTTATCGTTGCAGGTTATTACTTTTTAGGCTTCTTTGGTGCCTTTCTAGGCTATTTAATCGGTAGCAGTATCGATCGTGGTAGACAATATGGCTTAGGGGGAATAAACCCACTCGGCAACGATCATCGCAAGGCGATCTTTTTAGAAACAGCATTTGTTTTGATGGGCAAGCTGGCTAAAGCCGATGGCCATATTTCAAAAGATGAAATTGCTCATGTTGAACAGTTTATTCAAAAAATGGGCATGTCCACAGAACACCGACAACAAGCCATCACTCAATTTAAACGTGGATCCGTTGTCAATTTTGATATTGATGAAACGTTAAATGAGTTTATGACCACTTGTGGTCATACATCAAATCTGAAACAGATGTTATTAATGTATCTAACCGTTATGGCATTAGCTGACGGTAAACTTGATCCCGCTGAACATGCTCTACTTGAAACAATAGCATTGCGCTTAGGCTACAGTGCCGCTGAATTTAAGCAAATGTTAGACATGCTGCTCAATCAATCGCACTTCTCTCAGGGCAACACAAGCTCACCTTCTGCTTTAGCAGATGCCTATAAAGCCTTAGGGGTCACTAAAGACCATTCTGATCAAGAAATTAAGCGAGCTTACCGCAAATTAATGAGCCAATATCACCCTGATAAACTGATTGGGCAAGGCCTACCTGAAGATATGATTGCGGTTGCCACCGAGCAGGCTAAAGATATTCAGGTGGCGTACGATCTTATTAAAAAACAACGGGCTCAGAAATAACATCTAATCTAAAATAAACCGCTTATTGCCCCATTATCACTAATATCAATACGTTCACTTGCTGGCTGTTTTGGTAAACCTGGCATTGTCATAATATCGCCACACAATACAACTACAAACTCAGCGCCACTCGACAGTCTAACGTCTCTAATGGTTAAAGTGTGTCCCGTAGCTGCGCCACGTAATGCAGGATCGCTACTAAATGAATATGGTGTTTTTGCTATGCAAATCGGGACATGTTTATGTGTTTTACTAAACAACGCGAGTTTAGCCAACACCTTTTTATCGGCCACGACTTCACTGGCACCATAGGTTTTAGTGGCTACTGCGGTTATTTTATCCCATAAGGGTTCATCATCGGCATATAGAAACTGACATTCATTATTTGTTTCATTCAACGTCGCCACAACGGCTTGAGCAAGGTCTTCTGCACCCGCACTACCATGAGCCCAATGGGTTGCAACAACCGCTTTTGCCCCATAAGATTCAACTGTTTTTTTAATTAAATCAATTTCGGCATCAGTGTCTTGTATAAAGTGATTGATCGCGACAATGCACGACAAGCCAAAGTGTTGCTGTAAATTGGTCAGGTGACGTTTTAGGTTCTCCATACCTCGTTCTAGGGCGGGTAAATCTTCATTCGCTAAATCTTTAACCTCGTTACCGCCATGATATTTTAAGGCTTTTACCGTAGCCACTATCACCGCCATATCAGGCTTAATGCCCGCTTTACGGCATTTAATATCGATAAATTTCTCTGCCCCTAAATCCGCACCAAAACCTGCCTCAGTGACCACATAATCACTTAACTTCAAGGCCATTTTGGTCGCAATAACCGAGTTACAGCCATGGGCAATATTGGCAAAGGGACCGCCATGTACAAAGGCAGGATTATTTTCTAAGGTTTGAACAAGGTTCGGTTTCAGTGCCTCTTTTAATAATGCGGTCATTGCTCCATGCGCTTTTAAATCACGCGCAAACCGTGGCGTGCCATCACGTGAATAGCCAATCAATATATTACTTAGACGTTGTTTAAGTTCTTTCAGTGAATTCGACAAGCAGAAAATAGCCATCACTTCTGAAGCAACAACAATATCAAAGCCATCTTCGCGTGGAAAACCATTAGCCGCGCCACCAAGCGCCACATTGATCTGGCGCAGTGCTCGGTCATTCATATCCATCACTCGTCCCCAAGTGATTTTTCGTATGTCTAGATCCAAACTATTACCGTGGTGTATATGGTTATCAATCATCGCAGAAAGCAGATTATGTGCCGAGGCAATGGCATGTAAGTCGCCAGTGAAATGTAGGTTGATATCTTCCATCGGCACCACTTGTGCATAACCGCCGCCAGCCGCACCGCCTTTCATACCGAAACATGGGCCCATTGATGGTTCACGTACACAAACCATAGATTTTTTACCAATACGATTTAACGCATCACTTAAACCAATTGTCGTTGTAGTTTTACCTTCGCCTGCTGGGGTAGGACTCACCGCTGTAACAAGAATAAGTTTGCCATTAGGTTTATCGGCTAAATCAGCCATCACGTCTAGCGAAACTTTAGCTTTGTATCGACCATAGGGATCGAGTTTAAGGGGATCTAATCCTAAGCGCTGCTCAGCAAGTGGCAGAATATGTTCCATCTTGGCTTGTTGTGCAATTTCGATATCTGACATGTGTTATTCCATTCCGGCAATTAGCTAGCAATTATACGTGACTATGCTGAATTTATTCACCCCAACGAGGTTGAAGCGCATGTTCGATAGCTGCTTGGTCTAATATTCTCGCCACCACAAAGTCTACGATATCGGATAACTGAGTCGGCTTGAAATAAAAACCTGGGTTCGGCGGTAAAATACATACGCCTAACCGCGCTAATTTGAGCATATTTTCTAAATGTATCGCAGAAAATGGGGCCTCGCGCGGCACTAAAATGAGCTTGCGGTTTTCCTTCAGCATCACATCGGCGGCACGATTAATAAGATTATCACTACTACCAACCGCAATGGATGACAAAGTACCCATCGTACAAGGACAAACGATCATCGCCGCGACCTTATGTGAACCACTGGCTAGCGGCGAACTCCACTGCTGCTCACCGTAAACCTTTAATAATTCAGGGGCGCAGCTAAACTCTGCAATTAACATTTTGTGAATATCGCTGGCTCGAGCAGGTAATTTCCAATCCAATTCATCAGCAAGCACAATTCGACCCGCCGCAGAGACCATTAGATGCACCGTTACCCCTTGCGCCAACAACACTTCGAGCAAGCGTTTACTATAAGGCGCACCTGATGCCCCCGTAATCGCTAATGCAATTTGCCTATGATCTATCATCTTGTCGCCAACGCCGTTAATAAACGTTGATGTATGCCACCAAAACCGCCATTACTCATAATTAATACCTCATCACCCGCAGCTGTCTCTTGGCAAACAAGATCAATAATCTCATCAATCGTGTGTTTAATAGCAGCCTTTTCACCGAGCTGTTGTTGAATTGAAGCTAATGATAATTTCAGCTCTTGGTCTTCAAACAAAATCACCCGATCTGCCGCCATCAGTGAATCAGCCAAGGTATCTTGATGTATGCCCATTTTCATGGTGTTTGATCGAGGTTCTAAAATAGCAATTAACTTACGACTACCAATATTAGCTCGCAAACCGCCGACAGTGGAAGCAATCGCCGTAGGATGGTGAGCAAAATCATCATAAACACGCACGCCCTGCACTTCACCGCGTAACTCCATCCGACGTTTAATGCCAGAGAACCGACCTAATGCCTCACAGCCATGTTCAAATGTCACACCGACATGATGCGCCGCCGCCAGTGCAGCCAAGGCATTACTGACATTATGCAGACCTAACATTGACCAGTTCACGCGACCTACTTTTTCATCGTGATGTATTACATCAAACTGACCACCATCGTCAGCAATATTTTGTGCTTGCAGATCGCCAACATTTAAATCGACGGTTTGACGTGCTGTCCAACAGCCCATGTCAACAACCTGTTCGATCGCTGGAACCATGTTAGGACTAATCACTAAGCCCTCTGAGGGCACGGTTCGAACCAAGTGATGAAATTGCTTTTGAATGGCCGCTAAATTTTCAAAAATATCAGCATGATCAAACTCTAGATTATTGATCACTAAAGTGCGTGGATGATAATGAACAAATTTTGATCGCTTATCAAAAAATGCCGTGTCATATTCATCCGCTTCAATAACAAAAAAAGGTGTTTGACCCAAGCGTGCGGTTTCGCCAAAATTATCAGGCACACCACCAATTAAAAATCCCGGCGACATGCCAGCGTCTTCCAAAATCCATGCTAATAAACTGCTTGTTGTTGTTTTGCCATGGGTGCCTGAAACGGCAAGTACCCATTTATCTTTTAATACATATTCCGCCAACCATTGCGGCCCCGAAATATAAGGCAAACCTTTATTAAGTACATATTCTACTGCGAGATTACCACGAGACATTGCATTGCCCATCACCACTAAATCTGGCGCGGGATCTAAATGTTCGGCTAAATAGCCCTGTTGTAAAACAATGCCCGCAGCGGCAAGCTGATCACTCATCGGTGGATACACATTGGCATCCGAGCCAGAAACAGTCATCCCCAATTCACGAGCCAATAAGGCAACCCCGCCCATAAACGTGCCACAAATACCTAATATATGAATATGCACTTAGGCAACTCCTGAAAGCGTAAGCCCTAGTACAACGAGGGACATCGCGGTGTAAAGAATAGTTATCATGGCTGCACTGCCAGATTTAATGTCTAATGCTTGACGAAATATATGGGCAGTGACCATTAAACTCCAAAACATGAGCGCGATCATTAATAACAATGCAACGCTACTTCCTTGTTCTAACTTATCGATTTGGTTGAGCCAAAAAATCAGTGGAAGACCTATTAAATCTAGAATAATGCCTGCGCCAGCTAACGCAATGAGTGTTTGCTGATACCGTGCAGATAAACCCTTAAAATGAAGTACAAGGCCGATAGCAACTATCATAAATAGCGTATCAGCCAAGCTGCTTATAATGCTTGCCTGCCAGTTATTATCTACATGGCTAATAACCATTCCTAGAAATAAATAAGCTAACAATGTTGCCTTAAGCAGCATCGCTGATGCTGGCATATCTGCGGGGCCAGCTTTAAGCCGACACAAATCAATATAACGTAAAATATTATTCATCGCTGCATGATACCGTGCCAAGGGACAACTACAAAGTAGCAAACAATAAAAAACCCGATAATGACGAGATCATTACCGGGTTTAATGGCCTAAATGTGAAACTAGATGTTAATCATCGAGTGCCAAGCCCCAAGGCGCATCACCTACTTTAATCTCCATCACCGATTTACTAGCGGCAGTATCGACAACAGAAACCGTATTACTCGCACCATTAGCAGTATACAATTTTGAGCCATCTCGACTTAAGGCTGCACCCCATACTCGGTTACCCACATCCGCCGTTGATTTTATTTCCAATGTCATCGCATCCATAATAACGACTTTAGCTGCTCGGCCCGTTGTTAAATAAAGCGTTTTATCATCAGGGCTAATTTGAATCGCCATCGGTTTTGAGCGTGGCACATCAACACTTACTGTCTTGGTAATGGCATGTGTCTTAGTATCAATGATCGCAATTTCATTACCAATTTCGCTGCTCACATAAGCACGAACACCATCATGGCTGAAAGCCAAACCACGTGGGCGTGCCGCCACTAAAATATTAGCAACCACTTTGTGGGCTGCGGTATCTATAACATGTACCATGTTAGTCGATTCACTGGTCACCAAGACGATACTACCATCTGGTGAGACTGCGACACCTTCCGGCTCTAAACCGACACGAATTTCTTCTATAATTTCATTTGTTTCTGGATTGAGTACGCTTGCTTTGGCATCATCTTCATTCGAAAGATACAAATTACCATTCGGATGTACGGCAAATGTTTCAGGATCGTCACCCGCTTTTAAATTCCCTAGTACTTTTAAACTTGCAACATCCACTACGCCAATAGCATCATCACCACTCAGGGCAACATAAAGTGTTTTTTGATCAGGCGATAAGCCAATGCCACGCGGACGCTCACCTAACTCGAGTGTTGTTTCCACGGTACCAGTTCGTGAATCAATCACACTCACAGAATTACTTTTCTCATTCGTCACGAATAAACGATATGTAGGATCTGCCCAAGCGCTAGCACTGACGAGTACCAACGACGAAAGTATAAGTTGTTTTAATTTCATTATTATTTCCTTAACATTCACTACAATTATTTACAGCTCTTTAAGCCCAAACTATCTAAACCACCTTTCACTCCACGTAATGGTGCTTCGGCCACAATTTTATTATCATCGACGAGCAACACTAGCTGGCGTAATTGTCCCGTGTCACGGAAGGTTGCCCCCGCCCCTTTTTGACCGTCAAAAGCGATATCATTTTTCAAGTAATTCAACATCACAGCAGCATTTGTATTTTGTGTTCTTGCAACGGTATCTGACAACAATTTCACTGCCGCCCAACCAGCCCAAGCATCATCATCCATAACTACGCCATGCGATTTTTTAAAGCGACTATTTAATTGGCTAGCTGCAAATTTCTCGAAATCTTCATGCCAACCTTGCACATGTGCTGTTGACTCAGGATGTTTAGCTAACCATTGTGCCAAGGCATCTTGTTTCATTTTCTTACTCGCGGTGATGCTGAGTAAGTTAGGTAAGCATGCAGAACGTAAAGCATCCGCATCTGAGATCAAATTAAATACCGCAATATTGGCAAACTTTTCAGATTCAGCAATAGCTAAAATATGTTGATCATCAGTTGCTAATAAAATAGCCGTAGCACTATCCAAAGCCAATAACTCCTCAGCAGTCACCACTTGCAAGGTATATTTTTGTCCTAAAAATTCACCTTGAATATTTGCTTCATCAAGTCCCTGTTGTAACCCGAGCCAAACATTGCCATCTGTCGGACCAACATAATGCAATGGCACCTCCATGACATCCGCTAATAACGGTTGGCTTAAAGCTATTAATAAAACAAATAGCCAATTTTTAATTACACGCATTATGTTCTCCGTTTAATTGATAACAGTTCTTGTTCACCATACAAGGTTTCGTCAAATTAAAAAATGAGGAAATTCCTTGGTTGATTAAACCATTAGAGGGGTGATTTAAAGCAAAGTTCAGACCAATTTAAAATCTAACCTAACAACAGAAACTTAGCTTATTACGCACAATATGGATAGTATCATTTCAACCACTATAGGCTGTATACAGCCAGCATCATTATTTTATTTATCGTGAGATAAACAGTATAAAGCACACATTTTTACTCAAGAAATCTATCTAACTACCGATATAAAGTCTGACTATCCGGAATATGTGGAATTTATGACTAAAAAAGCACAAGAACTTGAACTCAGAAACATTATGCAAGGGTTGGAAGAATTTGCTACCTTTATGAGTTTCAGAGGTAATAGTGCCGGCTTAAGAATACTCAGCGTGGAGAGCGTCACACAGTCTGAACCAATTAAACCTAAGCATCAAACAGCTCACGTTATCAACATACCTCAACAGACATCCCAGTCAAATCTGCGTGCTAAACAAGCACTCAATAAATCGCTGTCATTTCAAGATAGAGAACTTCATTAAGGATTATAAAAAAGCCCGAATTAATCGGGCTTGTTTATATCAATGAACACTTAAGCTAAACTTGGCTACCATCTTCATTAATGTCTTCGCCTTCAGGCTTTTCTGGCGGCATCAAATCAGCTTTACTCACACCCATAGCTAAAACGGCAGTACTCGCAATGTAAATTGAAGAATAAGTACCGATGATAATACCCAGCAATAAAGCGATAGCAAAATCATGGATAACGGTACCACCAAACCAATAAAGAGAAAAAACCACCAATAACGTCGTCCCCGAAGTCATCAATGTTCTGCTTAAGGTGTCATTTAAGGCGTTATTTACAATTTCTTTTGGCTCACCTTTGCGCTTACGTAAAAATGTTTCTCGAATACGATCAAAGACAACGATGGTATCGTTGAGTGAATAACCAATAACAGCTAACAATGCCGCCAGTACCGTTAGGTCGAACTCCAGACGAAATAGTGAAAATACACCTAGTGTAATGATCACATCGTGCACCAACGCAATAACTGAACCAATCGCAAATCTGTATTCAAAACGAAATGAAACGTAAATTAAGATACCGATCAGCGCATATAACATCGCTAGGCCACCATCTTCCGTCAATTCTTCTCCAACTTGCGGCCCAACAAACTCTACTCGCCTAACATCAATAGGCAACTCACTCTCGTTTTGTAAAACAGTAACAACTTCATTGCTTAAGTCAGCCATGTTTTTAGAAGGCATGACAGGCAAATGGACTAATACATCGCGTATTGAACCGAAATTTTGTACGGCCGCCCCATCAAAACCGCCATTTTTCAACGTAGTTCGAATATTATCCAGTTTCGCCTCATCTTGATAAGACAATTCAATAATGGTGCCGCCAGTAAAATCAATACCTAAATTAAGGCCTTGCTTAAATAACGATGACAGTGAAATGACAACCATTAAGATAGAAAATACGGCTGCTATCTTGGTTATCCCCATGAAGTTAAAGTGTGTACCATCTTTCATAATTTGCATAATAATGACCTTAAATGGATAACGTTGGACGTTGTTTATGACCGTAGATCAAATTAATCACTGCACGCGTACCCATAATAGCGGTAAACATCGACGTGAGAATCCCCAACGATAAGGTCACCGCAAAGCCTTTAATAGAACCAGTACCAAAACCAAACAGTACAACGGCAGCAATTAATGTCGTGATATTCGCATCGGCAATCGTTGAGAAAGCCTTTGCATAACCGGCATTAATACTTGCTTGAGGACTGTTGCCTACACGAAGCTCTTCTCGTATCCGTTCAAAAATCAACACGTTTGCATCGACCGCCATACCAACCGTTAAAACAATACCAGCAATACCAGGCATCGTTAATGTTGCTTGTAACATTGATAACAAGGCGACAATTAAAACTAAATTCGCTGCCAAAGCTAAATTGGCAACAAGACCAAATACACGGTACCAAATAGCCATAAAGACCAAAACAAACACAAAACCGATAACAACTGAAGCAAAACCTTGATCAATATTATCTTGACCTAAGCTTGGCCCTACCGTTCTTTCTTCAACAATCTCGATAGGCGCTGCAAGCGCGCCTGCTCGTAGTAATAACGCCAAATCATAGGCTTCGGCAGTAGAATCAAGCCCAGTAATCTGGAATTTCTTACTTAGTTGATCACGAATAGTGGCTACGTTAATAACTTCAGGTACTAAACGACGAACTTTTACTTTTTCACCATTTACTTCTCGAGTTTCAGTCTTAGACTCAATAAAAACCACCGCCATTGGATTGCCGATATTATCTCGCGTCACATTGCTGAATGCACGAGCCCCTTTACCGTCTAGAGTTATTGATACAGCCGGTGTTCCCGATTGTGAGTCAATCGTTGAAGCGGCATTAATAATATGTTCACCAGTCAACATCACTCGTTTATCGAGTAAAAAAGGCCTGCCATCACGATGATAAAATAATTTAGAATTGGCAGGAACACGACCATTGACCGCATCTTGCACATCATGCTCATTATCAACTAAGCGAAATTCTAAGGTTGCAGTAGCACCTAAGATTTTCTTAGCTTGCGCTGTATCTTGCACGCCAGGTAGTTGCACCACAATTCGGCTATCACCTTGTTGTTGGACGGTTGGCTCAGCAACCCCCAACTCATTGATTCGGTTGCGTAAGGTAATAATATTTTGCTGTAGTGCAAGTGATTTTATCTCACGTAAAGCCACTTCTGTTAAATGCATTTCCAAAGATGGCATCGCACTTTTTTCAAGCACTTCCACGTCAAGCTGTGCAAATTCATTGCTTAACTTAGCTTCAGCCTGATCTCTATGTTCAATACTACGAAATCCAATGATGACCTTATCATTATCCAATTGAATTTTTTGATAACGTATTTTCTCATCACGCAATAAGGTTCGAAATTCACTAGCATAACTATCCAAAGCTTGTTTCACCGCGGCATTCATATCCACTTCCATCAAGAAGTGAACACCACCACGTAGATCTAAACCTAGATTCATCGGTTCTGCACCTATTGCTGCTAACCAGCTTGGTGTCGTCGGCGCTAAATTTAGCGCAACCGTATAATCACCAACGATGGCATTACTCAACACATCTTTTGCTTTTAATTGACCGTCAGCATCAACGAGTCTGACCAGTAAACGGCCATCTTCCATTTCAACGCGTTTGTAAGCAATAGACTCTGCTTTCAACGCTGTTTCAACTTGACTCATCAAAGCAATATCGACGTTGCCATTTCTTCCAGCAGAGACTTGAACCGCAGGATCGTCACCAAAAAGGTTAGGCAGGGCAAATAAACCGCCAAACACAATTACAGCGACAATCAATAAGTTTTTCCACAAGGGATAATGATTCATTTTGGATATCCTAAACGCGAATTTTAGTGCTTCGCGAGTATTGTTATAGCTTTTTCAATGTACCTTTTGGTAACACTGAATTGATTGATTCTCGGCGTACTTTTACTTCAAGATTTTCGGCTAACTGTACACTGATCGCATTGTCACCAATATCAGTGATTTTACCCATTAAACCGCCATCAGTAACGACTTCATCACCTTTAGCCAAGCTACTTTGCATTTGACGATGCTCTTTTGCACGTTTTTGATTTGGTCGAATCAACATGAAATAAAACAAAACCAATAAAACAATCGGGAAGGCAAAATCCATAATACCAGGTGCTGCAGCTTCACCCGCAGCATGTGCTGGGGAAATCAAAAAATCCAACATGATGTGTACTCAACAATAAAAAAAGAACGATTATGCCACAGGCATGACCTACCTTGATAGTGACTTACTCTGCCTTTGCCCGTAGCGCGTAAAAATCTTTAGTGAATTCGCTTAGTGTCCCCGTAGAAATAGCATTTCTAATGCTCGCCATGAGCGTTTGGTAATAATGCAAATTATGAATCGTATTCAACCGTGGCCCCAACATTTCACCTGTACGGTCTAAATGATGCAGGTAGGCACGACTATAATTTTTACAGGTATAACAATCACACATTGGGTCTAAGGGGCCAGTGTCTGTTTTATAACGACTATTACGAATTTTGACCACGCCATGATGAACAAACAAGTGACCATTACGGGCATTACGCGTCGGCATCACACAATCAAACATATCAATACCACGTGCCACGGCTTCGACTAAATCTTCTGGTCGACCTACGCCCATTAGATAATGCGGCTTATCTTGCGGCATTCTAGGGCCTAAATGATCAAGAATGCGTAGCATATCTTCTTTAGGCTCACCTACCGATAAACCACCAATGGCATAACCATCAAAGCCAATTTCAGTCAGTCCTTGTAGAGAAATATCACGTAAATTTTCATGCATTCCGCCTTGCACAATCCCAAATAAAGCAGAAGGATTATCGCCATGCGCTTCTTTACTACGCTTCGCCCAACGTAAAGAGAGTTGCATCGATTTTTCTGCGGTACGTTCATCTGCTGGATACGGTGTGCATTCGTCAAAGATCATCACAATGTCGCTGCCCAAAGCACGCTGAACCGCCATTGATTCTTCTGGTCCTAAAAAGACCTTTGCGCCATTGATAGGTGATCTAAAATGTACGCCCTGTTCGGTGATTTTTCGTAAATCCCCCAAGCTAAATACTTGAAAACCACCAGAATCAGTGAGTATAGGCCCTTGCCAGCGCATAAAATCATGCAAATCACCATGCAGACTAATGACCTCGGTGCCTGGACGAAGCATTAAGTGAAACGTGTTACCTAATACAATCTCCGCTCCCGTTGCAGTAACTTCTTCGGGCGTCATTGACTTAACTGAGCCATAAGTGCCAACAGGCATAAAGGCTGGAGTTTCTACCGTACCACGGTCAAAGGTTAAACGCCCGCGACGTGCCAAACCATCTTGTGCTAAAAGGTCAAAATTCATCACTGATTCCTGAAAAAATGTTGGCACAGGATACCATTTTCATCAATCAGACACAGAGATCACAGAGCAAAAACACGACATATCAGGTAGGATCGCCTTATTGTTTTTAATGGAAGCTATCTTTATGTCTGATTCTAAAATCATTGTTGCCTTAGATTATCCCACTGCAGATGCGGCATTAGCCTTAGCAAAACAATTAGATCCAGCACGTTGTAAACTCAAAATTGGCAAAGAACTCTTTACACGCTCAGGTCCTGCCACGGTGGAAACATTGGTCAAGCAAGGCTTTGATATTTTCTTAGACTTAAAATACCACGACATTCCCAACACGGTTGCCAAAGCCTGTTCTGCGGCGGCGGATTTAGGCGTATGGATGATGAATGTACATACCTTAGGTGGTAGCGCAATGATGACAGCCGCCCGCAAAGCCATCGGCAATCATGCCGATCGTCCTTTACTCATTGGTGTCACGTTATTAACCAGTATGGATCAAGCAACCTTTGATGAAATAGGTTTACAAAGTTCAATTACCGACACCGTTTTACGCCTTGCAAAGCTTGCTGATAGAAACGGCCTAGATGGTGTGGTATGTTCAGCACAAGAAGCAACTAAATTACGTGCTCAGCATGGTAATAATTTTCAACTAATCACACCAGGGATTCGTCCAGCCAATAGTGCTCAAGGTGATCAACATCGTACTATGACGCCTGCTCAGGCCATCACTGCTGGCAGTAGTTACCTTGTAATTGGTCGACCTATTACTGCCGCAGAAGACCCTATGGCCGCTCTTGCAGCAATTGAGCTTAGCCTAAGTTAGCTCAAACGTTTCATAGATATAAAAAAAGCCCGATAACGATTAATTACCGGGCTTTTTTGTTTGGCTGCTAGGTTTTTGTTTAAACTTTAAACTTGCTTGCCGCTTCTTGTAATTGCGCTGATAAGGCTGACATTGTCGCCACAGCCGATAATGTATCTCTTGCGCCATCAGCCGTATGTTCAGCAACTTGACTGATATTAACAATACCGCGATTAATATCCTCCGCAACGGATGATTGTTGATTTGCTGCACTCGCAATCGAGGCACTCATTTCATCCATCGTAGTAATCATCGCCGTTATCGAGTCTAAGGCCACACCCGCACTCGCTGCTTTTTCAACACTTGTTTTGGCGCTTTCGCGACCATCACTCATGACTTTAACCGCGGCCTTCGCGCCTTGTTGTAAACGCCCAACCATTTCTTCAATTTCATGAGTTGAAGATTGTGTTCTAGCCGCTAAAGTACGCACTTCATCTGCAACCACAGCAAAACCACGGCCATGTTCACCTGCACGGGCGGCTTCAATCGCGGCATTGAGCGCCAATAGATTGGTTTGCTCCGTAATCCCTCGAATAACATCAACAATCGCACCAATATTACCAATATCTGCTTCAAGATTATTCAGCGTTTCTGCAGCCTTTTCGACTTCACTCGCTAATGAATCGATAGCCCCCATTGCCTCGATAACCACTTGCTTACCAGCCTTGGCTTCATTATCAGCGTTGCGTGCCGCATCAGCCGCACCTTTTGCCGTTCTCGCGACTTCTTGCACCGATGCCGCCATTTCATTCATTGCTGTAGCTACTTGTCCTGTTTCCGCCTGCTGAGTCATAACGCCATCTGCAGTTTGCTTACTGATCGTTGCCATATTTTGCGTCGCACTTTCTAGTTGCGTCACACCACCCACCAAGGTATGTACTAAATTAGCCACATTTTTACGCGCACTATCTAACTCAAAAGCCATCCAGCTAAAGTCACTTTTACCTGAGATACTAACTTTTTGTGTTAAATCGCCCTTTTTGATATTTTGAATACCTGCAACCAAAATATTTGCTCGAGCTGACCCCACATTGCCAATATAGGTCGCAATTAAATATAACAACACAGCTACAACAGCTGTAAATATAGTCATTATCGTTATCTGCTCATTAGCCTCTACTTTAGATGCCTCTAAATACGACAATAAACCTAACGCTAAAATCAAAAAGACAATGCCCAATCCTGCGACAATTTGCATTCTTCTTTTCAATGAATAATTTTCTAATTTAAACATTACCAGCTCCACTCATTATTATTATTTTCTCTTTTATTACTTCTCTATGCAAAGACGCTTAAACCCAGCGCAATATCTTGCTCTGTGATATTGACTTCATCAGTAACAGACTCGATATCAGTATCTAAATTATCTCTTTCTGATGCTGAACTATTGCTCGTTGTTTTATTATTATCTTGTTCATCCGCCTGAGAAAACTCCTCTTGCGACACATCAGCATGGGCTAATTCCATCCCATTTTCTTGAAAACTCTCACGTAATCTCGGTAATGCCTGCTCCAAGGCATCGCGTGTTGCTGCATGCTGGGCGATAAAGCTAATATTCGCCTGTTCGTTATGCATATGCAACTTCACTTCAACCGGCCCCATATTTGCAGGGTTCAATTTTAAGGAGGCTTGCTGTACACCTTCACGCGCCATCCAAATCACCCGACTGCTTAATACTCGACTCCAAGCTTCTGAGTGAAGCGCAGGCTGTAAGTTTAACGTAGGTTGACCTGTCACTGTCGGCGAAGCAATCGCATTGTTACTATTTGTCGATGCTGGCGTTAACAATACAGGTGAAACACTGCCACTCCGTTCAAATAGGCTGCCCGTTGCTGATGAGCCTTTTAATTTTACATTATTAGCGAGCGCCATTATCTTTTGTTCTTCAGTTAAACCTTCTTTATTGATGATTAGTGCCGAATTAGCGACTATTTTTTGCTCAGCCGTTGGCGCTAACTTTTCGCCTTCTGCGTTAGGCTTTTTTAATAAGGCGTTTAATATATCTGATCTTAAGCTTGGAGCTTGCTGTTTTTGCTCTGAACTTTCATTTTCCTGTTCTGTAAGTTCAGCATTAACTTTGTTAGGTAACAAAATGTCGGCTGTTAGTTTGCTATTGTCTGTGACCTGAATTTTATTACTGACCGACTCTAGCCCATTCTTTTTAATTACACCCGCCTGCCCGACTAATGTTGAAGCAGTGTGATAGTCAACATCAATAATATTGTCTGGTTTCAGCCCAACATTTATCGCAGTAGTTACTGCATCATCACTCAGTACTTTAGTTTCAGTTTCAGCTCCTTCTTCAGCCTCATTATCCTCCTCTTCAGGCAAACTTAATGGCGCTTCTGCAATAAGGACTGTCTGGTCATCGTCAGTCTCCTCCAAGCTTTTACTCGCTTTCACTGATTCGTCCGGCAAGACCTTGCCGCTTTTTTCAGCCGAGGCATCTGTTTTAGTCTCTAGCTTCTCACCAGATTTAGTTAACTTATTATCCGCCTCATCAGCTTTTTTATGCTGCGGCATAGCTTGCTTATCGACTTGCTTATCTAACGCCGATGAAAAGGACTCAACCTTTGCACTATCAGCGTCTCCGGCTTGATTCTTTACCTGCTTTTGACTTGCATTACTGGTGATCATTGCTACGTCTGTTTTTAAAAAAAATGCCTGAGCCATACCGTCTCCTCCAACGTCACTTTGCTGACGTTTAACTTATTTGTAGTAAGCAAGAAAGCAATCAATATGCCAATCATAAACTTTAGCCTAGATAAATTAAGCGCTATTTGGCTCGAAATTTAAGATTTATGACAATTATTGTCGCGTTTAAGGTCCAATTATCAGCAATATGCATACTCTTAATAAAGAGATATTAGCCACTGCAAACCTTTCCTCGTCATTCTAGGGTTCCACCAGACTCATTCACCAGCATTGAGGCTTCTTTCATTTTTTTACGACTCTCATTAAGTAATGCTGTTATTTCTTTTGCCGCAGAAGCTGAACGCCGAGCCAAGCTTCTAACTTCTGACGCTATCACCGAAAAACCATGTCCTTGAGCACCTGCTTTTGCCGCTTCCACGGATCCGTTAAGTGCTAATAAATTAGTTTGAAAAGCAATATCATTCATCATCGTAATCATATCCGTCACTTTATTATTGGCTTCACTGATCTCATTCATCACGGAAATTGCATTTGTTATGACGGCATCGCCTTTTCCTGCCTGTTCGCTTACATTGGCCGTAAATTGACCAGCCGTAATCATCATCTCGGCTGCATATTTGACGACTTTAAAAGGCTGGCCATTTTCATCAACAATAGGATGATAAGAAGCTTTTAACCAGACTTCTTTTCCATCTTTTGCAATGCATTTATATTCCCCAGCATCTTCCTCACCACGATTAAGTTTCGCCCACAATTCATTATATTCAGCACTCGCGGCGAAGCGCGTTCCTACAAACATTCGATGGTGTTTATTTATCACTTCATCACGGCTATAACCGACAATGTTCAAAAAATTCTGATTAATATCAGTGATCATGCCATCCATATCAAAACTGATCACACCCATAATGTTATTAATAGCAGCCAACTGGCCTTCAAGTTCATTTGTATTTTTCCTCTCGACGATTAGCGGCTTATTATGGGTACTCATCTTTTGTTCTTTCAGCGGCCCATAGGCTTGTAACATGATTTTTGCTATTGAATTTAAGGTGTTTTCCCACGCATGCCTTAATGCTGGTGTCCAAATCTCCTCCGCAAACTCTTGCATGACGACCAATAAACTATCTATGACTAGAGGGTAGTGCTCTGCCATAGCGCCATATTGAACATGTCGAGTACCTAAACCTTTTAAGTATTCGCTTAACACCTCAGGTTTACGCAGGTTCTGCACCAAAAGCACGAGTCCTGCCGCTAACTTTTTCTGCTGCTCAGTCATTGTGCTCCCAGAGAACAAGGGAATAACCACTGGGTAATGTTCAAATAAGTGCTGATAAAAACGTGCTGCAAGCGCCTCTCCTTGCGGTGCTAAAATGACAAAACTTTCTTCTACTAGCTCCATCTCTGTTTTTACTTCTTCAATAGATGCTATTTTCCGACGAGAGGAGCTGCGCTTAGCCCTTGAACGCGTCTTGGCTGCTGGCTTAGGCTCAGTATTATCCAATTCATAATCTTCCGTTAGCCACGCTAATGGGTCATCCCCCATCGGGGGTTTATTTTCTGACATTAGCCTGTTCTCCCAATCAATAAGTCTTGTGCTAGTGATTGATAATCTTCAGCCCCAATACTATTTTCTTTGTAGTCAAATACCGATTGTCCAAAACTAGAACATTCCGCTAACGATACGTTTTCTCTAATCGCCGTATTCAGTACTCGACCTGGAAAATATTTCAATATTCTCAGCCTGACTTCTTCTGTTAACCTGTTTCTTAACTTCGTTCTTGTTGAGACAACCCATAAGCGAATGGCATGTCCTAACAGCGCTTCTGAACGCTTTAATATCTGCATAACCCGTGATAGCCCCTGTAATGATGAGTAGTCACCAGATACAGGTATGAGCAATTCATCTGCCGCGAACAAACCATTAAGACCCAACAATCCCGTGTATGAAGAGCAATCTATTAACACAAAATCATCTCTCATTAATGTTGAGGCATCTATCGCTCGCCGTAAGGCTCGCCCCCTTGATGAGCCACCCGTTGTCACCTGTTCAAAATCAGCCAAATTATCTCCAGCACACACCACATTTAAATTATCACGAACAGCTATCAGGTAATCATCCAGCTTGTCACCTTCTAACAAAACCCGATCTAAACCCGCCAATCCCTTCTTTAGGCCAAGACTAAATCCCATCAGACCTTGCGGGTCCATATCGAGCAAAGTGACTTTTTTACCTGCCAATGCCAATGCATGACCCAAATTAACGGCTGTTGTGGTTTTCCCCACACCGCTGTGTTGATTCATGATGGCAATAATTCGGCACATAGTTATAACATCAACGCCCGGGACTTAACCCAGCGCCTCAACACGTAATAGCCTATCGATATTGAGCAGTATCACCATACTGTCATCTATCAATACAAGTCCTGAAATAAAATCCGTGTTTATCAAACGACCGAAGTCAGGAACTGGTTTTACTTCTTCCAACATTACATTATGAGCATCTGCTACATCGTCGACAACAATAGCCACCATCCGCTCCCTAGTGTCATTAACCTTCAACACCACCATCATGGTTTCTGGAGTGAAAGCATGTGCAGGCATGCCAAAGCGTAAACGCAAATCAACAACGGGAATGATCGTGCCACATACATTTAATACGCCACACAAATAATCGGGTGTGTTGGGCAGATGAGTAACCTTCTTCCAGCCCTTTATTTCTTGTACACGTAATATATCAACCCCATATACTTCATCGCCGAGTAGAAATGTTAAGTATTGCGCGGTGCCATGCTCTTGTGGTTCTATCAAACCTAAAGAATCACTCATAGTCTTCATCTTAGGCTGTACGGTCATTATTGACTTTCATTTTGGCCAGTAAAGGATCACGATATTTTGCTACTACTTCAGCGATATCAAGAACAAGGGTAACCGTCCCATCACTCAAGATTGTCCCGCCAGATACACCGATCACTTTACGATAATGAGTTTCTAAACTTTTAATTTCCATCTGTTGCAAGCCCAATAAATCATCCACTAACACACCTACTTTTGAGCCTTTACTTTCAACAATTACCAGCAATCCATCTTCCAGATCGATAATTTTTGACCTTAAATTAAATACGCTACATAAACGAATGATGGGAATGAACTCATCGGCTAATTGATACAACTCACCTTTAACGGCAATGCGTTGAATATCAGCCATTTTTATTCTTAATGTCTCAACAATAGACTTTAAGGGAATAATGTAATTTTCATCTGCAACACGTATTTTTTGTCCTTCCATCAGGGCGGGTGTCAAGGGTAAATAGATCGTAAAAATAGTCCCTATTCCACGTTTAGAGAACACTTCGATGCGCCCGTTTAAGCGACTAATGTTTTTACAAACAATATCCATGCCCACGCCACGTTCAGCGATATCGTTCATTGTGTCAGGGCCTGACAGTTCAGGTAACAATATGAGCTGATGAATCTTTTCAGGGCTAAGTACCTCGTCCTTATTCACTATTCCTATTTCTATCGCCTTACTTAAAATTTTATCTTCATCAAGACCAGAACCATCATCGTGCAGCTCAATAATAATATTACCTGCTTGATGAAAAGCGTTTAGCTGAAGCCTTCCCGTTTGCTCTTTACCTGCTGCCAAACGTATGGCAGGTAATTCAATTCCGTGTTCCACAGCGTTACGCACAAGATGAATCAACAGTTCACTTATTTTATCAATGAGATTTTTATCTATTTCAGTTTGTTCACCAGTGAACGTTAACGCCACTTTTTTAGCCATTGCCTGACTCATATCATGCACAATACGGGGGAGCCGATTGAAAGAAAAACTGACAGGCAACATATGGAGCTGCATCACTCTTTCTTGCATTTCACGGGTATTACGCTCTAATCGCGTCAAGCCTTCCATCAGAGCGGGTAGCTTTTCAGTGGTAAATTCTTCACCTACTTGGTTTAACAGAGCTTGGGTTATCGCCAATTCACTCACCATATTGGACAATGAATCCACTTTAGCGATACTGACATTAATTGATGTATCAGCCGTTTCGATTACTGAGTCATCTTCAGCTATTGGTGAGGCTAGAATCTCGTTCAGATCTGATTGCTCAATATCACTCATGGTATTGTTAAGCATTGAGTCCGTCTTTGAATCACTGTTAAGTGGTGTAATCACTAAGTCACACGCATTAGCAATGCATTCAAATATTGCTATTACATCAGATTCATCAATGTCACCACGTAAGATTAATAGCCATTTAAAATAACTTACTTCTGGTTCTAAATCATAAAATGGTGGCAAAGCATCATCATTCATCTCGACTGATAACGTTCCTAAACCCTCCAATTCACGGAATAGGCTTACAGGATCGTGACCGGTTTTAAATAAATGACTATGCGGGCGAAAATCAATATTCCAACCAATATTAGATTTATTTGTCTCGGACTCGGCACTCATTAAAGCTACATTTCTCCTCGTTTTCGGTCATCGTGAAAGAGCAAAACTCATTTTTTTCAGAATGAGTAACTATTTGAGCGTAATCAAATAGTCCTTCCTTCTGTATTCATTAATGTTGCTACCCCTAAAAGCTCGGCTGTACGGACAAACACATCGCTCGCACCTTCCCACCGTAGAATATGACCTTGTTGTGTCGCTTCTTTTGAAAAAGCGTAAATCATTTGCATAGCAGCGGTGTCGATACGTTCAACCTTACTAACATTGAACTGTATGAGATCATCTTCTGCCAAATGACTCAACATACGCATATACATGTCTGCCACATTGGCCATGTCAAATGTGTCGCCACAATCAATTACCGTTATTCCTTCGTCAGACATTGTTTATCCCTTGCTCTCAATAGCCTAGAAAATAATCTTTTACATTTATGACACTTATCACATTAACTAGACCTTTCTTCGGCAAACATGGACGGTTATTTTTGCCGCTTTATCATCTCATTGGTAACATTGAGCGCATTTTATTACGGGCATATTGGGCTTGTAATTATAGTCTTATGTCCCGCCACATAGCGGTTTAACAGTATTTAAATGTCGCTCAAGTAAATTTTATTACTCCGTGTAGCAGACTATAAAGCAGAGACCATGCCAGCTAATTGCCATCATTAATAATGTCAAATAAATACAGCGCTAATCGATGGCTGTACGGCCTATTTTTAAGAAAGCGTGGGGAGTTTTATAAGCCGGATACAGTCTGGCTGAAAGGCTTTTAGATTAAAATATTCGCTGCTATGAATTAGCGTGGGCGTCTCACCCATTGCGAGGTATTACGCTCATCATTATCGAGCTGTTCTTGCCGTGCTTCTTGCTTAAACTCTTCGTCCTGATAACGATCCACCAGCGATTGCATTGCTTGCTCTTTACTGCTGGCCTGCTGCCATAAAAGTCGATGGCGTGCCAAAGCAGCATGGCGCCCCTTAACTTGTTGGGTCTGCGCTTCAATTGCTTGATCCAGATGAACCAAGAAACTCCGTAACTCCAACACTTTTTGAGCTGTCATTACCATCGTATCGCCACGGCGAAACTTATCAAGGTATTCAGCTCGATAGCGATGGAGATCATCCAACTGCTCCTTATCCGCCAACCAAGCAGTATTCGCCACACTGACCTTTGTCAGCGCAGCTTCAGTCTCTTTGGCAGCGATAACAACAACTGGGGATAATCGCTTTGATCGTTTCATATATTTAATGTATCAGTATTTTGCATTGAAAATGAAATTAAAAACGTTTTGAGTTTTGATTGATCGTCATCGGCGATGCCCCTCTAGCACTCGGTACAGGCTCTTGTATTACTTGATTCAAATGGGTCAAGCTTTGTTGCCAATTTACGGCTTGGTGCATCTCTTGTTTAATGAGTGCTTGTAAGCGTGGATACAATGCTATTGCTTCATCAATCTCAGGATCAGTCCCCATCGCATAGGCACCGATATTGATCAAATCTTGATTTTGCCGATAGGTTGAAAAGATCCGTTTAAATAATTGTGCGAGTGCAATATGGTCTTTGTCGACAATTTGTGGCATCACGCGGCTAATTGACGCTTCAACATCAATCGCAGGGTATTGACCCGCCTCAGCTAAACGGCGTGATAATACGATATGACCATCTAAAATCGCCCTTGCTGAATCGGCAACGGGATCTTGTTGATCATCACCTTCCGTTAGGACCGTATAAATGGCAGTAATCGCACCAGCGCCGTGAGCGCCCGTACCAGCTCGTTCAACTAATTGTGGTAATAATGAAAATACCGAGGGTGGATAACCTTTAGTTGCCGGCGGCTCGCCTATCGCCAAGGCAATTTCACGCTGCGCTTGAGCAAAACGAGTCAATGAGTCCATTAACAGTAAAACCTGCTTGCCTTGATCACGAAAATATTCAGCAATACTGGTTGCTAACATCGCCCCATGTAATCGCATCAAAGGCGAATGATCCGCTGGCGATGCCACAACCACTGCTCGCTTCAAGCCTTCTTCGCCCAAGATATCTTCAATAAATTCTTTAACTTCTCGACCACGTTCACCAATCAAACCAACGACAATGACATCCGCTTCCGTAAACTTGGTCATCATGCCTAACAACACACTTTTACCAACACCACTGCCGGCAAATAAGCCCATACGCTGGCCTCGTCCTACACTCAACAAAGCATTAATCGCTTGTACGCCGACATCAAGATGTTGTCGAACGGGTGTTCGTGCTAATGGATTAATAGGTTGACCATGCAAAGGAACACGATCATTGACCTTCAACGGGCCTTTACCATCTAAAGGTTTGCAAGCACCATCCACCACCCGACCTAATAAGCCATCGCCTACGGGCACTTGTGAATCACTCGCAAGCGGTCTAACTCGAGCATTAGGGACTAAACCACGCATATCGCCAGTAGGCATCAAATACAGGACTTCTCCAGCGAAACCCACTACTTCAGCTTCTACCGTACGGCCTGCTGCACATTCAATTTCACATCGACTACCAATTGCAGCTTGAAAACCGACCGCTTCCAAGGTTAATCCCACCATGCGTGTTAAACGTCCCTTTACTGACAAGGCTTCCGTCGGATCATTATCGAGTCGTTGTTGATGCTCTCGCAGTCTTGCCCGCCAATTTTCAGTGCGGTTAGCCTGCGAAGATAATGCATTATTCGGTGTGGTCACTACTACGTTCCTCACCTAGCAGTTTATTAATCACACTGTTCAAGCGTGCTTCAACTGAAGCATCAATAGTCGTATCGACGGTTTCAAGTCGCACACCGCCTCGTGTTAACAGTGGGTCTTCTACCCAATGCCAACCACCGTCCTCTTCAAGTGATAAGCCTTTTTTAACCAACTCGATATCTTGAGGATGTAAAAATATCTTTAATTTCCGATCATTGATCGGCAATACGGCCATCGCAGCACGAACGGCACCGATCACATGTTCGGGCTGAATTTTTAATTCTCGACGCACTAATTGTCGTGTCATCGTTGAGACGAGGGTGATTAAATCCGTTTCAATTTGCTGATCCAGCTCTAATAACGGCGTATTCAAGGTCGTCATGATCTGTTTCAAATAGTTAATCTGCTGATTTATTTGTTGTTGTCCCGCTGATAAGCCAGCCTTATGACCTGCTTCACGCCCTAACTCAAATCCCGCTTTATAGCCCTCTTCTTCTGCATCTTTTTGTAATGCCTCAATATCTTCTACGGTAAATAATTTCTGAGATTCATCTTCAACATCACTCACTGACACCATTTTAGGTGCCTGCCAACGTTGATAAGCGGCATTCAGCTCTTCTGAAGACACTACATCAGCTTGTTCGGTAATGAGTTCATTATCAGAGGAAATCATCGCCACCACTGCCACCTAACATAATCTCACCTTTTTCAGACAAGGTACGTGCAGCCGTAAGAATTACTTTTTGAGCCGCTTCGACATCACTCACGCGTACAGGAGGCATTGCTTCCAAATCATCTCGCAACATTTCCGCAGCACGTTGTGACATATTTTTAAGGAATTTTTCTCGTAGATTTTCATCAGCACCTTTCAAGGCAAGCTGTAATTGATCCGTTTGAATTTCACGCATCAAGGTTTGAATGCCGCGGTCATCAACATCAATCAGATTATCAAAGACAAACATAAGATCTTCGATACCTTGACCCAAATCAGGTTCAGATTCTTTTATTTTTTCCATAATGGATGCTTCAACACTGCCCTCAACAAAGTTCAGTATATCAGCAGCTGTTTTCAAACCACCTACCGAGGTAGTTTGGCCCCCCGCACTACCACTAAATTGTTTTTCTAGAATATCATTCAATTCGGTCAATGCTGAGGGCTGAATACCATCTAATGTTGCAACACGCAATAACACGTTTGCTTGATCGCGCTCAGGAAATTGGGCGAGGACAGATGCCGCCTGATCAGCGTCTAAAAATGAGCAGACAATTGCAATAATTTGTGGATGTTCCAAACGAACAACTTCATAAATCGCACGCGCATCCATCCATTTAAGTTGCTCTAAACCATTCGTATTTCCGCCAGACAAAATACGATCTAATAAACTGCTCGCCTTATCTTCGCCTAATGCACCCACCAACATTTTACGAACATAATCATGTGAGCCGATGCCTAAACCGGTTTCTTGTTCTACGGTAGAGACAAAATCATCCAATACGCTTTTTACTTCAAGTCGATTAACGTTAGTCAGTGTTGCCATAGCCTGACCGACCTTTTGCACTTCTTTCGGCGTCATGTGTTTCAATACTTCGGCCGCATCCGTCTCACCTAATGAGCGCAAAAACACCGCTGCTTTCTCTGTGCCTGTTAATTTACGTGCTTCTTCAGCCATTATGCATCACTCGCCGACCAGTTTTTAACCACTTGCGCAACTAAGGCAGGATCTTGCTGCACCAAGCTACGTACATTACTCAATTGTTCTTCCATATCTGCTGAACCCGTAGTGATTTTAGCAATGTCATCCGCTCCCCCACCAGGTCGTGCTGCTAATGCTTGTGCGGGTGTCATTCCTTGAGCATTAACACCTGCATTTTGTTTATTATCAGCGACGGGAACCTTATTTAAATCCTTAAACGCGGGACGAATAACACCAAATATTAAGAATAATACCAGTAATGCACCCAATGCTTGTTTAGCAAGATCCCATACCCATGTTTGCTCCCAAATAGGTTGTTCAGGTAAGGCAGCAACTGAAGCCGGAGCCATAAATGCGGCATTGACGACATTTAAACTATCACCACGAGCTTGATTGAAACCAATGGCATCCATCACCAAGGCATTAATCCGTGTCATTTCTGCTTCTGTAAGTGGCGTAGCAATAATGTTGCCTTCCGCATCAAGACTACGGCGTTCATCAATTAATACCGCAACACTGAGTTTTCTAACCGAACCTGGAGCGACACGAGTATGGCTTATCGTACGGTCTAACTCAAAATTACGCGTACTGTTTTTACTACTACTACCTGGTGTAGAAGTACTCGCCTGTCCCTCACCATTAGTGACTGTTTCTGGAGCAACGCCACCACCAGGTGGCTGATTAGTTAACGCGCCCGGCACACCAAATGCACCTCCCGCACCAACGCGCTGCTCTTCTTGAATCTGTTCGCTACGCACTGCTGCTAGGTCAGGGTTATAACTTTCTTGAGTTTGCTCAGTAACGGTGAAATCAACTTCGGCGACCACCTGTGCTCTCACACCGTCCATACCAACAATTGGCGATAATATGTCTTCAATACGACTAATATAGCCTTTTTCTAATTTTTGAGTATATTCCAGCTGCGTATCACTTAGAGCAACATTGGCATCGCGATCATTTTTACTCAGTAAACGTCCTCGCTGATCCACCACGGTCACGTCAGCATTAGACATATTCGGCACACTTGAGGCCACCATATGTGTAATAGCCGTTACTTGGCCGGGGTCGATATTTCTTCCTGCATATAAATTTAAAATCACCGAAGCGGTGGGCGCTTTACGATCACGCACAAAAACAGATTGTTTGGGTGTCGCCAGATGTACACGAGCACTTTGTACGTTATTTAATTGTGAAATTGAACGTGATAACTCTTCTTCCATCGCACGTTGATAACGGGCGCGTTCAACAAACTGACTGGTACCAAACCCTTGGTCACCATCCAATATTTCCATTCCTTGGGTTGAGCTACGTGGTAAGCCTTCAGCAGCCAGCTTCATTCTGAGTGCTTGTACTTCTGATGCCGGTACTAATAAAGCACCTGTTGTCGGGTCTAATTTATAATCAATATTAGATTGCTGCAACACAGCAACAACCTCCGATGATTCCTTAGCCTGCATACCTGAAAACAATACCTGATAATTCGGCGTTTGTGACCACATTAAAACATAACCACCAATGGCAATACTGGCCGCAATCGCCACTAAAAACATAACTTGCTTCATGATAGGTTGGCGCGAAACGTTGGCTTGCATTGCGCCAAGTGGTGTCGTCGGCACAGCCATCGTAGTGGCAGCAGAATTAGCAGTGGTGGCGGGTACGTTTTCCATGATTTTTCTCTTTAAATATCAATTTTAGAATTTAGGAAATCTAAACACTCATTCTCATCACTTCTTCATAGGCTGAAACTAGCTTATTCCGTACCTGCAACGTCGCTTGAAAGGCAACGGTTGCTTTTTGTGATGCAATCATTGCATCAGCTAAACTGACATTGGGATCACCCATTTCAAAAGCTGTTTTAAGCTTGCCGGATGCGTGTTGCGTTTCGTTAACTTGATCTACCGCAGACTTCATTAAGCTTGAGAAACTCACAGAATCACCGCTACCACTTTGGTTAGGTGCTGGAATTTGAGTGGTTTGTTGGGAGGCTTGCGCTTGTGCAGCACGCATTTGCATTAATAATTGGTTAGGGTCAATGGCATTAATCATTGTGGTTCTCCAGTAATTCTTTGGTTCACCTTAACTTATGCAGACTTCTTGCCAACCTTCTCTGGAATAGCAACGCCCTCTTCTCTAAAGCGTGTCAACTTGTATCGTAGTGTGCGCTCACTTATCCCTAATTCACTAGCTGTAGCACGCCTTCCACCATTATTATTCTCTAAGGCTTCAATAATGTGCCGTTGCTCATGGCTACGCAAATCATCATTTAAGCGGCTGTCACCACTAGGTTCACTGTCAGTATTTTGACTATTAGTCGTTGCCATAGCCATTGATTCAAAGGCTAAGTCTTGCACCTTAATACTATCCCCTGACTGCAAAATTAACGCACGTTGTAAAACATTATCTAATTCACGCACATTACCCTGCCAATAGTTAGCTAATAATGCCTTGACTGCACTTTTATCTAATTCTGGCACCATACGTTTAGCTTGACGGCAATGACGGCTTATCAGCTGTTGTGCCAGTGGTAAAATATCATCAGGTCGTTCCCGTAGTGGTAATAACTGTAAAGGAAAGACATTCAAACGGTAAAATAAATCCTCTCTAAAGCGTCCTGCTTTTATTTCTTCTCGTAATACTCTATTTGTGGTCGCAAGTACTCGCACATCTAAGGATAACAATTTACGGCCCCCCAAACGTTCGACTTCTCGCTCTTGCAACACGCGTAATAATTTAGCTTGTAAACTCAAATCCATTTCAGAAATTTCATCAAGTAAAATTGTACCTTGTTGCGCTTGTTCAAATTTACCCGCATAAGCTTGGCTTGCACCTGTAAACGCACCCTTTTCATAACCGAACAAGGTCGCTTCCAGCATATTTTCAGGAATGGCTGCACAGTTGATTGCTACAAATGGCTTGTCATAGCGTGGTGAGTTTTCATGTAAAAACCGCGCTAATACCTCTTTACCCGTTCCACTTTCACCGCTGATGAGCACAGTAGCGTCAGTATCCGCCACTCGACGAGATAAACTTAATAAATCTTGTGAGTTTTTGTCTACGGCAATCATATTTTCGGTAGTGGGTGACGTGCGAATATAACGTTGCACGCGATCGAGTAAGTCATCCGCTTCAAAAGGCTTAATTAAATAATCGCTAGCGCCTTCGTGCATTGCTTCAACCGCCCCTTGCACGGTGCCATAAGCCGTCATCAATAAAATAGGTAAGTCTGGCAGTAATGCCCGTGCCTTTTTCAACAAGGTATGGCCGTTCATCGGCCGCATTTGCAAATCGCTTAACAACAAGCCAAAAGTTTCATTCGCGAGTTTATCTAAGGCACTTTGACCTTGATCAGTAGATGAGACGCTATAACCCGCTAGCTCTAAGGTGTCGCATAGTGCACCACGTAGATCGTTATCATCCTCTACGACTAATACCGTTGATTTATTCATTATCGCTCCTTACTTCTTAACTTTTGAGCCGTTAGCATAAAATCATCTGCAGGCTGATAAAGCGGTAAACGTAGGCAAAATGTACTTCCTTCACCTTCATCACTTTCAAACCACAATTCACCTTTATGTGCCTTTGCTATCGACTTTACAACCGCTAGTCCTAAGCCCGTTCCTGAAGATCGCGTGGTGAAAAAAGGCGTTAAAATTTTATCTTGATCGGCTTCGGCAATACCTACGCCATCATCTTCCACACTAATTTCTATATACGTCATATCACCATTGTCTTGAACAATGTCAGCAAAAATAAGTACTTCGCCAGCCGCTTCACAGGCTAAACGTGCATTATTCACCAAGTTGTTCAATGCGCTGGTCAGTGCATCTTTACTTCCATAAACATAAGCGCCTTCAGCAGCATCATGTATTTCTAGAAGTATATTTTCACTATCTGATTGCGATCTAAATTGCTGTTCAACGCCTGCCAACAAATCTTGCAATAGTACGGGGGCCGTTTCTGCCATATCACCACGCGAAAAAGCCAGCATATCTTTTACCAAACGTTCCATATGGCTAATGCTATTGTGTAAACGCTTCGCAAAACGTTGGGTTAACTGTGGATCAGTATTTTCTTTTAATAATGGCGCCACATAGAGCAAGGCAGATGATAGCGGGGTGCGAATTTGGTGTGCCAATCGTGCGGCCATTTCACCCATTGAAGATAATCGTTGTAAATGTGACACTTGCTGCTGGAGCTGTCGTGTTTCAGTTACATCATTGACCAATACGATCTGGCCAGGTTCACCATCTAGCGGACTCGTTGAAATATGGACTAAGCGACCATCGTTCAATGACATGTCGTGACCATCACATGCTTGTGGCCGAAACGCCCGTTCAACAATCGTTGCCCAGACTTGTCCATCTAATGGCATAGCCAATAATTCCATCGCAGCAAGATTACTTTGTTGAACAATGCCATCACCATTCAACACGATGACTCCACCTGGCAATACCGCTAGAAGCCGCGTCATTCTTGTTGCTGATTTCAGCATTGAATCATCACTAGAGTCAGGTGAATGAACATGACTCAAAGCAGCATTATGCCGCACAGTCGGACTAAACTGTGGGTACTGCTCTTCGCCTAATGAATCATTCATTCTTTACTCCGCATAACGATGAATCTCTTGTCGTTATTAGGAGCAAAAAACATACCATCTATAATTCCTCTACAAATAAAGGCCTTATCCGAAATGTCTACTAGACCGTTAAAGCACCCACTCGCACTATCTAGTCACCATCACGTTGAATACCGTATTTACGCATTTTTTCTACTAAAGTAGTGCGACGCATTTTTAATCTATTTGCCGCATGTGCCACTACGCCCGTCGCTTCATCTAAAGCTTGCTTAATTAATAGGTATTCCAGATTGGCAAGGTGTTCTTTTAAATCTAAGCCCTCTTCCGGCAAACTATCAATATCTACAGATGGCATGTCATCTGGAATATTGTCAGACAAAACAGCTAATGATTTTTCTTCTGCCTGCTTCATTACGTTTGATTTTGGCGTGTCTTCAATCGCCGTGACAACAGATGCTGGTAAAGCATCACCATCAACTTGAAATTTTTCCGGCAAATCGTCGTAGTCCACCGTACCATACGGGTAAAGAATCACTAATCGCTCAACAACATTGGCTAATTCACGTACATTGCCCGGCCACTGGTAACGGTATAAGGAAGCAATCGCTGCTGAGGTTAAACGCACCGTGCCGCGATTTTCATGCTCGACGCGCGTAATAAGCTCATTAATCAACAAAGGAATATCTTCTGGGCGTTCACGCAGGGCTGGCATTTCTATTGGAAACACATTTAAGCGATAAAATAAATCTTCGCGAAAACGTCCATCCGTAATGTGATCTTCTAAATTGCGATGAGTAGCGGCAATAACACGAACATTCGCCACCATTGTTTTATTACTACCTACTCGCTCATACGTGCGCTCTTGTAATACACGTAATAACTTTACCTGCATAGGCAAAGGCATATCCCCAATTTCATCAAGAAACAGTGTTCCACCTTCCGCCATTTCAAAACGACCTTTGCGTGATGTTATTGCACCAGTGAAAGAGCCTTTTTCATGACCAAATAATTCGCTCTCTAATAATTCGGCAGGAATAGCGCCACAGTTGACCGGCACAAACGGTTTTTGTTTACGTGTCGACATATGATGAAGATTACGTGCCACCACCTCTTTACCTGTACCAGACTCCCCTAAAATCAATACATTAGCATCAGATTCAGAGACTTGATCGATCATCCGCTGCACCGCTTTCATTGCACGACTATTTCCGACTAAACGTCGAAAATCATAGGCTTGATGATCACTTGAGCCATCATGCTGCCCACGATAAATAATAGCTTGTTGCAAGGCATTACTTAACTGGGGGTATTTAACGGGGATAGATAAAGAGCCTAATGTGCCGGGAAAATCGATGACTTCAGAATCAGGTAAATCTAATTGAAAAACAGGAACACGGGTTTCATGATTAACTAATTCACGTAATAACTGTTTGGTTTGATGTTTATCACCGCAATCGCCGACAATGGCCATTGCAATATCAGATAACTCACCCGCATCTTCAAACCACACATCAATATTTTCAACAATAATGGCTTGGCAGTTTATAAATTCGATTAACGTCGATAACAACTCTCGTCGGACTGGATCGACATCGATCAGCAATACATTGTTTGAACTCATTTTTGCTCCAGCCATTGAAGTTAATGTTACATCGAACAAAGCGATATAAGTAATTCACAGACCAAGAGTTAACCACCTTTCTTATTGATTGTCAAAAAAGTGACGCTATTCTTTTAAGCAATAAATAAAAGGGCTGAAAATGTTGGATTTTGTTTACCAATCTCATCACCGTTTAAGTTAGATTGAGACTGTGTATTGGCTTGTGCAATAGTAATTCAGAAGAGCGCTTATAAATTAAATGTTAATGACGATTAGAATGGTTTATCAAAACGTACTCTCGTTCTTACGAATAAGCCGCTTTAGCCTTTGCGCCTAGACGAATTTCTTTTAATTTCTCTGCTAATTCAGCTCGCTGCTTGGTACAGATAATGCCTAGCTGTTCGTTCAGTGCAATCATTTCATTCATCAACTCACGAAACGTCACATTATCCTCATCAGACAAACCAAACTCTTCAAGGTTTATTGAGCGCACTAAAGATTGTCGTTTTGCATCTAATTCAGCGAATTCATCCCACTCTGACATTTCGGCATGCACAATTAATTGCCTGCTTATGACGATAATGTCAGTAGCTAAATCAAATAAGCTGGTCATCGCCATAATTATTTAGACGTCGTGTTGTGATGTTCTTGAGGAATCGCATCCCAACCTGATTTCACTTGAATCATCAACTTAGCCACTTCATCAATCAGTTTGGTATCATTTTTTATATTCGCTTCCAATAATTTTTGTTCCATATAGTCATATAGCGCATATAAATTTTGAGCGAATTCACCGCCCACTTCCACATTCAAGCATGAACGTAAGCTGTCGATAATAGAAATCGTCCAACTGATATTCTCACCCTTTTTAGCAATCTCTTTTGCAATCATAGAGCGTCTTGCAGCCAGTAACTTATCTAATGCACCCTCCATCAACATTTGAACTAAACGGTGAGGAGAAGCCGTCTCAGCACCACCTTGAATATAGTTATGTTGGTACTGTTTCATTGCAGCGCTGGCATTCATGTTTTTATCCTTTTCCATATCTTTTAAACAACATCACGTAATGTTGCTCTTACCTCCTATATCGTCAGTGTGGAAGGGATCTTTAGTCAAAAACAGTAAATATTTAAAATTAAATCTGCAAAAATTAACGTCCAATAGAGTTAGGTTCAGGCAAACTTGCCAATTGCTGGGTCATATAATCACCCAACGATTGCAATTGGGCAACCAATATATCCATCGCCGAAAATTGTGCCCGATAGCGGGCATCTAAAGATGCTAATCGACGATTTAATTGCTCACGGTCATCATCAAGCGAGTCAATATTAGATTGCAAGCCATCTTGTCGCGCCGTCAAAATACCATCAGATGCGATATAACGTTCCAATACCTTATCTAATGATTTGGCTAAACCATTTTCAGATGCAAATAACTGAGATACCGCCGTATAATCAGCAGTCATTACCGAGTCTAGTTTTGTGGCATCAACTTCTAAATGGCCGGTGTCATTAGTTGTGATCCCTATGGACACCAAAGAATCATAGCCCAATCCCGAGATAGCACTGGTCATTGTTTGTCTGATTTGATTTTGGACACTACGCAATGCTGAGTCACCTAACAAAGTGCCAGCTGCGCCAGTATCAGCATTAAAGGAAGATAAGTTAGCCATTGTATCAACTAAAGAATTATAGGCCGAAACAAAGCCGTTCACATTTTGGATCAATGCGCCCTTATCCAAGCCTATTGATAAAGATTCAACGGTGCCAGGCAATGCTGAGTCCAACGTGAATTTAACGCCAGCAATGACATCAGAAAACGTATTACTATCACGAGTAACAGGCTGGTCATCAACATTAATAATGGCATCTTGTGCTGCTTGAATAGTGGTTAAATTAACCGTTGCTAGTCGTGATAAACCTGCAGTATCAGTAGGCTGACCATCACTATCGGTAACAGCAATACCTATCGTATTCGCAGCACCTAATTTATCTGAGGTTAAAACTAAACGAGAACCGCCATCAACATTAATAATAGATGCCGTGAGCCCAGGATTATCGCTGGCTGCATTAATGGCATCACGCAATCCTGCTAAGGTATTATTTTCGCTATTAACGGTAATGTTAAAGGTCGTCGCACCTAAACTAATCGCTAATGAACCTGTTCCGACCACCTCATCGGCTGAGGTGAAATTGCCCGAACGTGATTTAGCGGATTCAGCCAGTTGCAATACTTCAATGCTATATTTTCCCGGTACAGCTGTTTGATCAGCCGTCGCAGAAAATACCTCGGTATTACTTGATGTTGATGTTCGTTTTAAAAAATCAGCGGGATCATTCAGAGCCTTAACCGCTGTTTGAAAAGTACTGAGTGCGCTTTTCAAGCTCCCGTAAGCGGATAAATCCGCTTGCCAAGTGGCTTCTTTTTTATCTATTCGAGTTGTAGCCGGCTGACCTTCAGCCGCTATTAGCTGGGTGACCAAGCTCTCAATATCAATGCCTGAACCTACACCACTTGTTGTAATAGCCATTTTCTACTCCTCGTACTAGCTCACCTTAAACTTGTGAACTAAATAAACTCACTACCCCATCTTTTTGCTCCGCTATTTGTCTTGCAATAACCAGCACTTCTTCTGATGGGAACTGACGAATGATTTCCTCAGTTTTTTTGTCCAATACCGTGACCACGTCTTTGCCGCTGTCTTCATCGATAGTGAACTGCAAGCTTCGTTCCACATTTTGCATATGTTCATTGATTTGTGCGACTGCGCTCTGCAACGATTCACGCTGACTAATATCATCACGCTTGCCCGTTGTTTTTGTCTCAGCTGAAGCAGCAGTAGTACCAGCCTTCTCAGTAACAACAATACTCGTCGCCACAGTCGAAGAAGCTCTGGTCGGCGTACGGCCTTCCAAAGCAACTGAGTTAACATGATTATTTGTAATTTCCATCACAATATCCCCTTCATATTCTTAAAGAGAAATGGAGAGCCTAACGTCTTAGGCTCTCCAGCCCCTTCTAGCTTAGCCTAATAAACTCAATACGTTTTGTGGCAAAGCGTTAGCTTGTGACAGCATGGCAGTACCCGCTTGTTGCAAGATTTGAGCGCGCGTCAAGTTAGCCGTTTCTGATGCGAAGTCTGCGTCAAGGATACGACTACGTGCAGCGCTTAAGTTTTCAACTGCTGTACTTAAGTTACTAATGGTTGATTCAAAACGGTTTTGCACCGCACCAAAGGTGCTTCGTAAGTCACTCACTGAGCCCAGTGCAGCATCAATACGTCGTATCGCGTCATTAGAGTTCGTTACGCTAGTTACATCCACTGTAGCCAAGCTACCTGCAGCAGCATTCACACCAGCAGTACCTGATGTCAGTGCCGCTAAACCTTGTGCACCAGTAACTGTAATTGTTTTAGCAGAATTAATGGTCATTACATTATCCGCATCTAATGAAGCCGTTGCGCTACCACCTAGAGCGGTATTAACCGCATCTACTAAGCTCTGTGCTGATGTGTAAGTAGCATTTGCAACGTTTACAGCGGTAGCATCACCTATTTGAATGCTAAAGTTATTATTTACAACAAAGGATAGTGGCGCTACCAAAGGAATATCTGCTACACCCGCAGCAGTATTAGCAGCGACATTTTCTGCGGTAATGTCCGCACCATCCGTACCACCAATAACAAAGCTTCCCGCGAAGTTTGAACCATCGGTAATGGTGATTTCTGATCCACTTGCAGCTGCTGTGAAGGTTGCTGCGCCATAACCTGTTGCACCGGTAATTTTAGCTAACAAATCTGCGGCACTGGTGATGTCACTATCTAATACGACCGTGATAGCATTGGATTCTGGATCGGTAATAGTGAATGTTAAGTTTGCACTGGTATCAGCAATTGTACCATTTGTACTTGCTGTTCCAATAAAGTTAGCCGTTGCAAATGTACCGCCTGATGTAGTACCTGCTGCCGCTGTTGTAGAGCCAACAGCATCAGAGAATGATGTGGTCAGTGTTAAATCCGTACCATCAGTTTTACTGATAACTAAGTTATTAGCAGCAACGGTACCAGTCTGAGTATAAGCACCTGATGAAGCAGCAACAAAGGCTGCAATGTCAGTATCAAGATTAGCCGCTGTCGCATCGCCAACTACTTGATCAGAAGCAATCGCACCGTCAATTAAGAATTGGAATGCATCTGTAGCAGTAGTTGATGCTGCTTGTGTATAAGCACCCGACGTTAAAGACGTAGTAGCTATTGCATCTACTGTACTGTAATCAGCAATTAAATTAGTCGCGTCAAATGCATAAGTAGCGGGTGAACCAGTTACAGCGGCTGAACCTGCGGCAATGACCGTATCCAAATCAACTGATGTTGCTGTTGCTACTTGACCAATAGCTGATTGACGCATGCTCGTGGTTAAGTCGAGACTTATCGTTTCACTCACATTAGCACCAATTTGGAATGCTGCATTACCAAAGCTACCATCCAGAATTTTTTGGCCGTTAAATGCCGTTGTGCTTGAAATACGATCAATCTCAGCTAAACGTTGTTGCACTTCTAAGTCAAGCGCTGCACGATCAGAAGCTGAGTTGGTGGCATTCGCTGATTGCACTGCAAGTTCACGAATACGTTGTAAGTTTGAACTTACTTCGCCCAATGCACCTTCAGCCGTTTGTGATAAAGAAATCGCATCATTAGCGTTACGTGACGCTTGGTTTAAACCACGAATTTGAGTGGTAAAACGATCTGAAATCGCAAGACCCGCCGCATCATCTTTAGCACTATTAATACGTAAGCCTGAAGACAAACGCTGCAAAGAAGTGGCAAGTGAAGATTGTGATTGAGTTAGATTTTTTTGTGCATTTAAAGATGCAACATTAGTATTAATTACTGAAGCCATGACATTTTCTCCATAGTGAGTGGGTGTCACCCCTTTCGTAAATAGCAGATATACATCTTAACGTGGTGTATTCACTGCTTCCGGTAATGTTAACGACACCGAACTATGGAACTTTAGAATTTTTTTAACTTTTATTTTGGCTTAGTTTTAAATTTATAAATGTTGCTGGACTGAAGTCCGAACTGCAGAATTTTTTATAGGTTGAGTTTTAATACAACTTGGCATCAGTTCCTACCTTCTCCCAAAATAGGGAGAAGGTTAGAATGAAGGCAGCATGTTATTAGCCCTGTAACAAGCTCAATACATTTTGAGGTATCGCGTTAGCTTGCGATAACATCGCCGTACCTGCTTGTTGCAAAATTTGAGCGCGCGTTAGCGCTGCTGTTTCTGCAGCAAAGTCAGCGTCAAGAATACGGCTTCGTGATGCACTCAAATTCTCAACAGCAGTTGCTAAGTTACTAATAGTTGATTCAAAACGGTTTTGAATCGCACCAAAGGTACTTCTTAAATCACTGATTGATGTTAAGGCTGAGTCAAGGCGACGGATAATTTCATTAGAGGATGCAACATCTAATATATTGGCTCCCGACAAGCTCCCACCAGCCACCGTTGTAGCGGGCAATCCAAGTGTAGTTAAACCTTCTGTACCTGTAATAGTCACATCCTGATCTGAATAAATGCTCATCGTGCCATCACTATTCAATTCAGCTGTCGCATTACCGGCTAATGCCGTATTCACCGCGTCAACAATAGATTGTGCTGACGTGTAATTACCATTAGCAACAGAAACAGCCGTAGACGTGCCAAGTTGAATTTGAAAGTCAGCGGCATCATCAATGACCAGTGTTGCATCATCTGTACCTGCTGTAGACGTAGAACCCGTATTAAATGTCGCAGCATCTGTGCCAGCAATAACGGGGGCAGCACTTGTCGAACCTGTTGCTATCTTCGCAATAGTTAGTGCGCCGGCAGCATCACCCGTCACCGTGTAAGTATCTGCGGCTTGAGTGTCTAATGCCGCTTGTAATAACACAATATTGGCTGCTTCATCAGCACCATCAAGTGTAATATTGCTACCACCATCAACAGTAATTACTTTGTTAGCTGCTGTACTTACCGCGACACCATTTGTTGTTGTAGCGGTGTTTGCAAAAGCAGGAACAGTAGTGCCGTATGTCGTACCACCGGTAGCGCTTTGAGTTGTTGTGATGTTTGCACCATCAGCCCTTTCAACAGTCAGACTACCCGCTGTAATTGCGGCTTCAATGGTTGTTGCAGCACCTAAATCCAGCGTATAACCACTTACCGTGCCCGTTCCATCAGCAGCAAAACCAGCGGTTACAAATGCACCCGCAACATCAGCAGCTGATACTGAGGCACTATCCGTAACAGCAATCGGTAATGTATTTGTGCCATCAGTGAATGAAATCGAATAATCACTCGTAGCATCACCGCCTGCACCAACAGTAAATGCACCAAGCACGAGTGTCGCTGGTGTCGCTGGAGTAGTTGCAAAGTTAAAGTCGGCAACGATGCCACTAACAAAACTACCCGCGGTGCTTGTCGTTCTCGCCACAGTATTTAAATCGATCGTTGACGTGGCCGTAGCCAAAACACCTATCTGACTTGGACGCATGCTGGTATTTAAATCCAAAGTAATGGTCTCACCAACATTAGCACCTACTTGAAAGGCTGCATTACCAAACGTACCATCTAGAATTTTTTGACCGTTAAAAGATGTTTGACTTGATATACGATCAATCTCCGCTAAACGTTGTTGCACCTCTAAGTCAAGCGCTGCACGGTCAGAAGAAGAGTTGGTCGCATTCGCTGATTGCACTGCAAGCTCACGAATACGTTGTAAGTTACTGGTTACTTCACCTAGTGCACCTTCAGCCGTTTGCGATAAAGAAATCGCATCATTGGCATTACGTGACGCTTGATTTAAACCACGAATTTGGGTTGTAAAACGATCTGAAATCGCAAGACCCGCCGCATCATCTTTAGCACTGTTAATACGTAAGCCTGAAGACAAGCGTTGCAAAGAAGTGGCAAGTGCGGTTTGCGAGCTATTAAGGTTCCGCTGTGCATTTAACGATGCAACATTGGTGTTAATTACTGAAGCCATTGTTAGTTTCCTTTATCTAAATAGAAATAAACTCAATAGTAGCTGTGTTGTTTTTTTGACAGACAACCATCGTGTGCTAGTTGTTTAGCAATGGCTGTGCCATATTTTAATAATCATTACTTTCAATGGGTTGAGATTTGTTTTTAGATATTAAAAACCATTATCTGAGTGCGCTGTTGGTAGTTTATTTTGTGGCAATGAGGCACTGTCCTTATGATTGTCGGGTTGAAACCCAACCTCATGGAAAAGCTGATATCGGACGTTATTCCAACTTGGAGATACTCAGATTTAAACCTGACTTCTGCCTTACAGGTAGTTAAATAATGACAAGCCTTGCACTTTAGCAAAGGATTGTTGTGCTGCTTGTAAACCCGTCATTTGTAGACTTAAACGTGAGATGGCCTCGGCATAGTCTAAGTCTTTAATTTCGGACAACGCTTTTTGCATACTCACCGAGATGCCTTCATTAATCTGGTTTTGTTGATCAATAGAATTAAGGCGTGAACCTACTTGAGCGCGAGTATCAATGACAACGCCTAATGACGCGCTGATATTGGTCAAAAAATCGCCATTATTAGGTGAGCTATTAGGCCCCACATTATTAGACGTTAAAGCATTCGCAAAATTTTCTATTGTTTTGAACATCGATTGACTGGCAACAGTCTTCGAGCGTTCGATAACTATTTGATCACCTTCTGCAGGTGCGCCAGAGAGTTTAATCGTCAATGAAGGAAAGTTAGAGTTGAGCGTGCTTAAATCCACGCTCATGCCATCGACATAATCAACAGTGGCGGTATTACTACCATCTGTTATTTGATAACGAGCAGGCACACCTAAAATCGGTGTGGGTACAGCAAGTGGATCGGCCATTATTTCTGCTTGATAGGTAAAACTAACCGGAGGAAATGTTTCTGTCGCACCTGAATCAACGGTAATACTTGCCTGACCAGTACCTGTGCCATTAGTCACCGTCAACTCATCACCAATAGCAGGTGTATCAGTAAATGTAATGGTCATTGGTGGCGTTGTTAAATTAAAACTAGCGGGTCCTGGTGCAGTATAAGGATAGAGGTTCCCTGCACCATCATCATAATTAGTGCCATCAAAGGTAAATGTTTTCGAAAAAGTACTTGTCCCCCCCACGTAATTACTTACAGCAACAGCACTATCACCCGTATTTGCAACATTCGCCGTTACAACAGGCATTAACGTGCTTGTAGTTGTTGTTGAAATAAGTGGCGCTTCAAACACCTGATTACCGGGATCATTGGTCGCAATCAATACCCCTTCACCCACTTTTATATTGCGTTGGCCTTCATCACCTTGGTAATCACCGTTAATGGTTCCATAAGGCTGGGTATTCGATTTAAAGCCTGAAAACAGATAATCGCCATTTGAGTCACGGGTATTAGCCAGTGCTAAAAGTTGCTCATTAAGCTGCTTAATCTCTATCGCAATGGTCTTTTTATCGGCCTGAGTATTGGTGGCATTTAATCCTTGTACAGCGAGTTCTCGAATCCGCTGTAACATGCTTGTTACACTGTCTAATACACCTTCTTCGCTCGATTGTTTATTTTCAGCTTTGGTCGCATTCGCCAAGTATTGCTCCGACAAACTCACTTCACGCTGTAAATTTAAAATTTGCACGGACCCAGCGGGATCATCTGACGGGTTCAATATTCTATTGCCAGTTGATACTTGCAGCTGGGTTTTCCCTAGTTCCGCTTGCTTATTCAGCATCGCCGACAGGTTTTGATCAAAGATATAAGCTGTAGAGACACGCATGATAATAACCTCGCTTTACATCGCACTTATCAGAGAATTAAATACGGTATTGGATACGGTAATAATCTGTGATGCAGCTTGATAAGCTTGTTGAAATTTAATCAAATTTGCAGCTTCTTCGTCCAAGTTTACGCCTGACACGGATTCGTAACGTAAATTGGTTTGATCGAGTAAGCCTTTTTGGGTTTGCTGTCCAACCGAAGCTTGGTGGGTTCTTGTGGCAACATTAGCCACTAAAATGCCATAAGCATCGCCAAAAGAACGCGTCGCAACACCGTTTACTTGATTGAGTGTTTTTGTAGTCTGTAATTGGGCTAATGCTAATGCATTTCTGTTATCACCTACCGCAGTAAAGCCACCGTTATAACTATTGCTGATCGTAAAATTATCGGTATTAGCAGGAACACCCGATAAGGTGATTTTTAAATCTGGTGCGGTGGGCGCGGGTGCCCCCGTAAAGCTTAGCGATGACAAATCAAATGATTTCCCACTATCTACACCGGGGGTGTACGGGATGATGGCTGTTTCACCTTGGTAAGTCACCGTATATTGATTATTAGCAAAGCTAAGTTGAACGTCACCGGACAGCGCTTGCCCACCAGCAGGGTTCACCAGTGAACTTACTTTAGTAACATTGAGCTGAGCGGTACCGGTATTATTCGTATTCGTGGTTGTTGAAACGGGAAATGCCACAGCAATATCTCGCGGATTCGTTATCGCTAATCGAATACTTCCGGCATCTTGCAATAAAGCATCTGTAGGTTCAAAAAAGTTACCTCCGGTATTTCCATCTAAGGTCAAACCTACGCGATGCTGAGCATTAATGGTATCTATCATTCCTGCCGCCAATGCATCAATTTCTGCTCTAGCCGGGTCAAGTACATCTTGTCGCACGCTCAGTAGTCCACCAATTGAACCACCGGTTAATTGCGATGACACATTAATGCCACTTGGACCATACCCTATTTCACTACGCGTGTTATCTAAGGGATCTGTAATCACTTTTAATCCGACGGCCGTTTGTCCTACAACGAGCGCTTGGCCATTACCGATAAAAACGTTCACCGATCCATTACTCTGTACATTCGTAGAAACAGAAATATAGCCTGATAATTGATTGATAAGTTGATCACGCTGATCCATTAAATCATTAGGCGCGACACCGGCACCGCCCGACGCTTCTGTAATCGCTTGATTAAGTTGAGCAATGCCTTTAGAAATAATATTGACATCTTTTACCGCGGCATCAAGATTAATGTTGACTTGTTCATTAAATGCATTGAGCTGTGTATCCAGTGTATTAAAACGCTTGGCTAAGGTATCGGCTTCTGTGAGCATCACTTGGCGAGCAGGAATCGACGTTGGATCATCCGCGACATCTTGCACGGCATCAAAAAATCCCTGTAGCCCAGAACTTAATGATAATTGAGGGGCGCCCAGTAAATCATCCACCTGACTAGCAAAGGTCGAAAAGGTATCAAATGACTTTTCTTGTGACGTAAATATACGGACTTGATCAGCTAAAAATGAGTCAAATATCCGCTCAACACTGCTTACTGTGACGCCAGAACCAATATAGTAGCCACCTTCAAAATTAGGAACTTGGGTGGCTTGTGTAACACGCTGGCGATTATAACCATCGGTATTCACATTACTAATATTATGACTGGTGGTAGATAACGAGGCTTGCGTTGTCAAAAGCGCCGATGTACCAATATTTAACATGCTCATTTTAAAGCCCTCTATCCGTCAATTTATCGACGAAAATCATGAATGCCCTTGCTGTTGCGAGATTTGTGCCAATGTCGAACTGTTCATAATCTGTTTAATTTTGTCGGCATAGTCAGGATCGGTTGCATAACCCGCTTTATGCAGGCCTTCAATAAATCGTTCAGGATCATGCGTTTGTTTTAATGCATTTTGATAACGCGGCTGGGTTTGCAAGAAATCAACATAATCATTAAAGCTATCTTGATAATTGTCATACGATCTAAATTGCGCCTGTTCTTTGACTGCCACACCATCACGATATTCGATCGTGCCAGTTGAAGCATGCTCTCCCTGCCAGCGACTATCAGCCTTGATATTAAATAAGTTATGGCTGGAACGACCATTAGGCTTATCAATAATAAATTGTCCCCAACCGGTTTCTAATGCCGCTTGCGATAAGATAACTTCAGGGGTGACACCAATTCTTTGTGCTGCTTGTTTTGCCATGGGTAATAGCTGCTGTACAAAACTTTCTGGCGAATCAAACGTCATAGTGGTCTGCATTCGTGGCGTGTAAATTTCAACAGTCGGTTTTGCCTGCATTATTTTCTGTAATAAAGCGGGATTTTCAATCGTCTGCAATGCAGGCCTAACGGGTACCGTATCCATGCCATAAGCTTGAGTGTCACCATTCGTATTTGCTTTAGACTCAAGTTGACCGCCTAATTGACGAATAATGGCATCTTGTAATCCTAGCCCCCCTTTCTGAGAAAGGTCCATCGCCAACTGCTGATCAGACATATCACGGTACATATCACTTTGCGAGCTATCAAAAATGCCTTCAGCTAAACTTGCCTGACGCATGCTCTTCAACATCATGCCAGTAAATAAAGCTTCAAACTGACCAGCAACCTGCTTTAAGGTTTCTTGATCCTTTTGATCAACCGTTGCCGAGCGACGCAGTTCATTTAGGCCGCTAAAATCAACTGCCGTTTGAGTGATATGTGTATTAAGTGCCATGGCTTATCTTCTCCAATTTATGTTTGGCTCATTACTCACCATCTCTTGAAATATGAGATAGAAGCAAAGGTAACCGCAAATAAACATCAGATAATAACCAACTCAGCACGCAAAGCCCCAGCCTGCTTTAATGCCTCTAATATTGCTACCAAATCACCTGGTGCGGCACCGACTTGATTGACAGCCTTTACAATATCTTCAAGCGATACGCCCGAATTAAAAAGAAACATTCTGCTATCTTCAGCGGTGACTGCTATATCAAAATTAGGCGTAGTAACCGTTTCACCATTTGAGAATGCATTGGGCTGACTGACCTCAGTATTAGCTGAGATAGTGACCGATAAATTGCCATGGGTAACAGCCGCTGGACTCACCCGCACATGTTGCCCAATGACAATCGTACCAGTCCGTGAGTTGACCACAATTTTTGCAGCCGCTTCACCAGGGTTAAGCTCAAGATTTTCAATCAGCGATAAAAATGGCACACGTTGACTAGGATCACGAGGTGCATTGACATTGATAGAAGAGGCATCTATTGAATGAGCCGTTCCCCGACCTAATGTATGATTGATTGAATCAGTCAAGCGGCTTGCTGTCGTAAAGTCAGGTTGGTGTAAGTTTAAAACAATCTGATCCCCAACATTAAACGCATTACCTACGGTACGTTCTACTGTTGCGCCGTTAGGAATACGCCCAGCACTAGGGATATTGACCGTAATTCGTGAACCGTCACTCGCTTCAGCACCAAACCCACCTACCACTAAATTACCTTGTGCCATCGCATAAATCTGACCATCGGCACCTTTTAAAGGCGTCATAATCAAACTACCACCACGCAGACTTTTAGCATCACCTAATGATGATACGGTGACATCTATCGTTTGACCTGGTTTGATAAAGGCAGGTAAATCTGTATGAACGGTTACGGCAGCGACATTTTTACTTTTTGGATCGGTACCTGGCGGTAAGGTCACGCCCAATTCACGTAACATGCTTCGTAAACTTTGACCGGTAAATTTTGTTTTATCACCCGTGCCATCTAAACCCACTACTAAACCATAGCCGACTAATTGGTTAGAGCGCACCCCAGCAATTGAAGCTAGATCTTTAATTCGCTCCGCTGATGCTATTTGCGATACGGCCAATATAGTCAGTGCTATAAATACTGTTCTAATATTCATGTTATTCCCCTTAAAACGGCATTAATGCACTGATGAAAAATCGGCCCAACCAGCCCATAACATTGGCATCATTGGTCGGGCCATCACCGACATAAGACATTTGGACATCAGCAATTCGTTTCGATGAAATCGAATTAGTGGCATCAATATCACGCGGGCTAATCATGCCGGCGATTCTTAGATACTCATTACCCTGATTAATGGTCATCACCTTCTCACCACGAATAAGCATATTGCCATTGGGTAAGACTTCGACCACCGACACACTGATATCACCACTCAATTTATTATTTAAATCGCTATCGCCCGCACCATCAAAATTATGGTCAGATTCCAAGCTCAACGATAAATCATTATTTTTGTTGCTCGCTAAAGGCAATATTCCTGGCGCATCAAATTGCACGCCTGAGCCAAGCAGCGTTGGAGAGGTAACACTATTACTGTTTGATTTACTAACCGTCGTCGCAGATGTTTTTTCGGCGGTTGTTTTTTCTTCTAATTTAACCGTCAAAATATCGCCAACACGACGCGCACGATAATCTTCATAGTAAGAAACATTGGTCGCAACATTAAAAATTGCACCATCTGTTTTCTGCTGATCCGGCAGTGCTACAGGCCTAACAGCCGCATAAGCAGGATCGCGCTTGACCTCAGTTGTCGTGCAGGCAGTCAGTAATATCAGACTGCTTAGTGCCAAAAATCGAATCAAAAAAGCCATGATTACTCTCCAAATAGCTAGGTTACTTAGGCTAATGCAGAGTTTATGCCAAGATATAATTACCGCTTCGCTTACATTGCTTCTGAGTCAGAATCAGATTAACATGACCGCATTAAACCTAATCCTTTTCCAAGCTTTATGCTGTATCTTATTTAAATATAACAAAAAAATATTTACATCATGGCATTCTAGGCGTATTTTGTTACCCAGAGATATGGATAACTCATGATAAAAACCAATGATGCCGCTATTTGAGAGAGAGCCTTAATGTCTAATCAATCTTCTTTTCCTCCTGTTTACAGTGATCCTATTCAAAAGGCATCTGAAAACTTAAGGCAAGTAATACCCCTAATTAGCAAGCATAAAATCCCTGTAAACCCTGCTAATTATGCTGTTTGGTATGAATATGTATCAGGTGACAATCACACTCTGATTGAAGAAATTAACAATCGACTTATCCAAAATTTACCAATCTCAACTGAATTTGCTCAACACTTATTTGAAAAGCATGTGCTTATGGGTATGCCTGAGCGCCTCGAGTCAACCAATAATGGTTTAAAACTCGTCGTTGATAATACGCTAGGTAATCTTCACAAAACGGAAGCTGACGCAGCACACTCTATTAGTGAACTGAATAATACTAAAAGTTTATTAAATAATTGCCGGGATATTAATGAACTGCATAATTTAGTCAGTGATATCTTAGCCTCAACACAAATGCTTACCAAGGCAAGTAGTGATCTGAAACAAGATTTAGAAAAATCATCTCAAGAAATAGCCAAACTCAAGGAAGAATTAAGCGCCGTTAAAGAAGCCTCTCGTACCGATGGACTGACAGGCTTATTGAATCGAGGAGCATTTAATCTTGAATTACTCGAAATCTGCCAGCAACCGAATACCGATGTTGCACTCGCGCTGTTTGATATTGACCATTTCAAAAAAATTAATGATACCTATGGTCATGTTTTAGGCGATAAAATTTTGCAGTATTTTTCAGGTTTACTTCGAAAGCATGCCGGTGAAGAGCACTTAGTCGCACGCTATGGTGGTGAAGAAATGGCGATGATTTTGATGAATATCTCACTTGAAGAAGCCACATCCATCACCAATAAAATTTGTCTCGCACTTGCCGATAGCCGTTTGAAGAAAAAAGGTCAAGAAGAGTATATTAATCAAGTGACTGTTTCCGCTGGGGTCAGTATGCTAAAAACAGAAGACTCACCTTCAAGTCTTATTGATCGTGCTGACCAAGCCTTATATCAATCCAAGCATAACGGTCGCAACAAAGTTACTATTCTATAAAGCATCTATTTAAATTTGTCCTGTCTGGCAGTGGCTTATAAAAAGCCATAAAATGCCTTACTTAGATACTGAACGACAGATTCACGCTCAGCCTCCGACCAGTTCGCATCAGCAGCAATAGCACAACCTTTTACTCGCTTTTGTAAACTTGCCAATGTTTTGACCTTTCGATCTGCACGCGTATAAAGGCTGGTAGGTTTACCAGCCGTTAACGAGGCATGACACTGTAAACAGGCCGCATCATGCAAGGCTTTTCCTTGCGCCATCACCGCTGGTGATAACGCAAGCAGCCCAATAATAAACGCAACCCTGCTCACGCTTTACTCGCTTGTAACTGAGCAATGCGTAAACTCGCCGGTGGATGCGAATCATAAATAGCTGACACTAAAGGATCTGGCGTTAGGGTACTAGCATTTTCTTGGTAAAGCGCCACTAACGCACTAATAAGGTCATCAGCACTTGATACTGACGCCGCATACGCATCAGCTTCATATTCATATTTACGTGATAAACCGGTCATCATAGGGTGTAAAAAGAAACTAAATACCGGAATAACCATCATAAACAAAATTAATGCCATCGCGTTAGACTGTGTGTCTACCCCCAATCCAGTATAAAACCATGGCTCGGCAGATGCCCAACCCAAAATAGCCAAACCAATCAAGCTTAATATAGCCATAACGCCCATGTTTTTAATCACATGTTTACGGCGAAAATGACCTAATTCATGTGCTAATACCGCTTCAATTTGATCTTCACTTAAGGTCTTTAACAAAGTATCAAAAAATACAATTCGTTTGTTATTACCAAGACCAGTGAAGTAGGCATTACCATGGCCACTACGACGCGAGCCATCCATCACATAAATACCTTGGCTCTTAAAACCACAACGCGCTAGTAAGGCTTCAACACGTGCTTGTAAGTTCGCATCATCTAATGGCGTGAATTTATTAAACAAGGGGGCAATAAAAGCGGGATAAGCCCACATCATTAAGATCGCAAAGCCAATCCATGCCGCCCATAAATATAGCCACCAATACTCGCCTGTACTCTCCATTAATATTAATGCACCCCAGATTAATGGCGCGCCAATAATCACCATTAGTAAAGTTTGTTTAAGCAAGTCAGCTAAATAAAGAGAAGGGGTATTATTATTAAAACCAAATTTCTGTTCTAAAACAAAGGTGCGGTACCATGACAAAGGGAGATCTAATAATGAACCTATCACAAAAAAACTTAAGATAAATACGATTCCAGTTAGCGTCGTTGACCATCCAGCACTTTGCCAAGCACCTGATAGCCATGCTAAACCGCCACCTAATGTCCACACCAGTAAAAACACAGCGCCTACTACATTTTCGATTCTATTTAATTTGCCTTTTGCTACCGTATAATCTGCAGCTTTTTGATGTGAAGCTAGCTTCACTTGCTCTTTAAATGCGCTCGGTACTTGCCCTCTATTAGCTTGCACATAATGACTTTGTCGTAGTGAGAGCCACAACTCTATACCAATCATCAATACTAATGCGGCGAGAAACACCCCAGTAAATTCATTCATTTTTTAATTCCAATAATTTCAAACATGTCATGCAGGTTAGCCTTTGATACAATCTCTGGCAAGTAAGTTCATTCTCTCACTCACAAAAAGACGGACATTATGGCTAAGAGTAAAAAAAATCTAATATGGATTGATCTGGAAATGACGGGTCTAGATACGAATAATGACGAAATCATAGAAATAGCCACGATAGTGACAGACGCTGATCTAAATATTCTAGCTGAAGGTCCCATCATTGCTATCCACCAGCCAGATGCCACTCTTGCAGCGATGGATGAGTGGAATACCAAACAACATGGTAATTCTGGTCTAGTTGAACGCATTCGCAATAGCACCACGACAGAAGCAGAAGCAGAACAACAAACACTTGAATTTTTAAAAAAATATGTACCCGCAGGCACTTCACCAATGTGTGGCAACAGTATTTGCCAAGATCGACGTTTTATGGCCCGTATTATGCCAGAACTTGAAGCTTTTTTTCATTACCGTAATCTTGATGTGAGCTCATTAAAAGAGTTAGCTCGTCGTTGGGCGCCAAAAGTCGAAAAAAGCTTTAAGAAAAAGTCATCTCATCTTGCAATGGATGACGTTAAAGATTCGATTCGTGAACTACAACATTATCGTGAGCACTTTATAAAACTACCGGAATAGAAAAACTTGTAACAATTGAGGTAAGAGCTCATTGCAAGTATATAAGCATGGAGTAAAAATGATGGCGATTCAATCACACATTATCTTTTGGTTAACACGTTGCCTTTTAATGCTATTGGGTTTCATCTCTATTGCCCATGCTGAACCGCTTATATTAAAGGGCGATAATCCATCACCTATCGCGTTGAGCTCTCACTACCAGTTGCACGTTGATGGTCAAAATAAGCTAAGTATTGATAATGTCTTATCACCCAGTAGTCAGCTTGAATTTTCGCCTTTAGCCGATCAAGACTATAAGCTTAAGACTCATGAAGAAGCACTCTGGTTCAAAGTAGAGGTGACCAATAGTAACGCCTACGACATTAAACAGCTGCTTGAGTTTAATTTCCCATTACTTAATGATTTAGGCATTTACATCGTTCACAAACACAGTAAACGCATATTGGCTCGTTTTGATGCCGATAATACCCAATCATTTACTAACCGCTTATACCAACATTCCAATTTCATATTTCCCGTCACTCTTCCCGCTAAAACAGAATTGATTTTCTATTTTCGTATTCAGTCTGATAGATTTTTTGCAGCTGAAGCAACCTTATGGCAACCCACTGCCTTTGCAGAACAAGAGCGACTTAATTATTTTTTAATCTGTCTGTATTTAGGTCTGCTTGTTAGCTTAATATGCTACACCCTATTTCTGTTTATTCTAATTAACGACACGCATTATCTTTACTATGCCTTATTTGCTAGTGCCATATTGTGGGCAGTCGGTGCATACCAAGGTATCTGGTTCGAGCTTTTTTGGCCTAACTTGCCTCTCTGGCAAACCATGTCGATCCCAATTAGCTTTGCTATTGCAGGGTTATTTGCAGCCTTTTTTTCCAGATCGTTTTTACAAACCAAGTCAGAAGCCCCCTTTTTAGATAAGGCATTTATTTATCTCGGTATCGCCTTTGCACTAGCGGCTTGCACGCCTCTTTTTATCACTAGCACAATGAGCATACAAATTGTCGCCTTATGCGCATTAGTCTTTACATTTATTGCCATTATTGCCTCCCTAGTACTCAGCATAAGGGGAAGCTTACTAGGACGTACCTATCTTATTTCTTGGCTCGCATTTTTAGCCGGCATTGCATTATTCTCATCCCAAATATTGGGATGGTTGCCCAACAATATTTGGACGCATAACAGCATTATCTACGGTAGTACATTAGAGATGATAGTGCTGTTTTTCACATTGGCACAAAGAATCACGCTACTGAACAATGAAAATAACATTTCTCGCCAAGAAATTTTCAAAACACAAAATCAACTTATCGATACATTAAGAAATAATGACCGAGACTTATTTAATATCGTCAAAAAAAGAACCACAACCTTAGAAAAGGCAAACGAATACTTATTGTCTCAACATGGAAAAATTCATGACACGCTAACAGGACTGGCTAATGCCGCACTGATCACCGAACAACTCCAGCTGTTGCTAGCCGCCTGTAAGCGTAAAAAGAGCAAGCTGGTCGTTTTATTGTTAAATATAAATAACTTCAAGGATGTGAACACTAAGTTTGGCCATGAGATAGGCGATAAATTACTGATAACTCTCGCTGCTAAAATACGTGATAACTTACGTGAAAGTGATATTGCAGCGCGCTCTAAGGGAGATGAATTCATCATCTTACTTGAAGTAAGTGATGCCGATAACGATCCTGCACACATTATCAAGAAGCTCAAAAAAGCCATTGATCAAACCATACTGATCGATGGTTATGCTATTCAAAACAGTATCAGTATTGGTAGAGCGATTTATCCAGATCATGGTGATGACGCAGATGATTTGCTATCCAAAGCGACGCAAGCAATGTATATCGATAAAGGTTACGTAAAACCATCTGATGAAGAACTGACATTTCTATAGTCAGATCACATATTGAGTATTAGGGCTAATGGACGTAAAGACACACACTTATAAGCTCTTGCTCATTGATGTTGTGCTAATGCCCATACAACGTGCTCGTTCACCAGATCTGAGGGGTAATCTAAACGTGCGGTTAAGGCGGCCATAACTTCAATACTGGTCGTTGCATTACCTAATGCCACCGCAATATTACGTAACCAGCACTCATAACCAATCCGCCTAATTGGACTACCTTCTAGCTTGCTTAAAAAGTCTTGTTCTGTCCATGCAAACAAATCGACCAGTTGTGGTGCGTCTAAGCCGTGGCGAGGTAAATAGTCTGACTCGATCGTCGTCTGAGCAAACTTGTTCCATGGACATACTAGCTGACAATCATCACACCCATAAATTCGATTGCCCAACATAGAACGAAACTCGACAGGAATCGCACCTCGTAACTCAATCGTAAGATAAGAAATACAACGTCGCGCATCAACCTGATAAGGCGCCACTATCGCTTGGGTAGGGCAGACATCAATACAGGCAGTGCATGATCCACAATGCTCGGAAACGGGCTCGGTGACAGGTAAAGGTAAATCCGTATAAATCTCACCTAAAAAGAAATAAGAGCCATGATCACGATTCAAAATATTGCTATGTTTACCCACCCAACCAATGCCAGATTTAGCGGCTAACGCTTTTTCCATTATCGGCGCACTGTCACAAAACACACGGTACTGCATATCACCCAGCTCAAGTTCGATCTTGCTTGCCAGCAGCTGTAAACGCTTACGCATTAATTTGTGATAATCACGCCCTAAAGCATAACGCGAAATAAAGCCAAGTTGATCATCCGCCAACACAGACCAAGGTTCTGCAACGGGTTCAGGCCAATAATCCATCCGTAAGGTGATAACGCGCACCGTGCCCGGCACGAGTTCATTTGGGCGAGTACGTTTCGTACCATGGCGTGACATATAGTCCATTTCACCATGAAAACCAGCGGCTAACCAACTAAGTAATTTTTCTTCGCTATTCGCTAAATCGATATCGCTCACGCCTAATTGCTGAAAACCAAATGACTGTGCCCAACCCTGCATTTTATTCAGCATTTCATTCATCGCTAAAGCTGTCTTTATTTCATTCATGCAGGCTATTATAGGCGAACAACTATGTTTACACATTGGAATTAAAGCTTATGCTTAATCTGCCACATGACCTTTACACTGCTGAACAAATACGCGAACTAGAACGGATTGTCATAGAGCAACACCATATATCTGCTGCAAAATTAATGGCGCGTGCGGGTGCAGCAGCCTTATCATCAATTAAAAATAATTGGCGTCAGGCTGAACGTTTATTGATTATTTGTGGCATCGGTAATAATGGTGGTGATGGTTTCGAATTGGCTAGACAAGCCCTTGCACATGATTATCGGGTATCAATAATACAAGTCGGTGATGACTCAAAAATGAGTGCTGAAAGCACTGCCGCACGCGATGCGCTACTTATCTCTGGCGCTGAAATTCACCGTTTCAATAACAAGCTACCTTCTACCGATATCATTGTTGATGCCTTACTTGGCACAGGTTTGGATCGGGAATGTACCGGCGAGTATAAAGCCGTAATCACCGCTATCAATAAAGCAGCAAGGCACATCCCCATATTATCCCTAGACATTCCTTCTGGCCTACATGCCAACACTGGTAGCGCACTAGGAATTGCCGTTAAATCGACCATTACTTTAAGTTTTATCGGTTTACATAAAGGTCTATTCACCGGTGAAGGCCCTAACTATTGTGGCAAAGTATGTTTTGATTCCCTGCAAATCCCATCAGCTATTTATAAAGAATTCACGCCCATTGCCCGCCGCGTTAGCTTAGAAGAAGATGGTGCATGCTTGGCGCCTCGCGAACGTACTGGTCACAAAGGTTTATATGGCCATCTATTAATTATTGGTGGCGATCATGGCATGCCTGGTGCTGCGCGCGTCGCTGCAGAAGCTGGTGCTAGAGTTGGTGCAGGGTTAATCAGCATCGCTACACGTGCCTCCCATAGTCCGATGCTTAATCAAGCCCGTCCAGAATTGATGTGTTATGGGATTGAAGATGCCTATCATCTTGATACACTTATTCAACGTGCCAATGCCTTAACGGTTGGCCCAGGTCTCGGCCAGAGCCAATGGGGAGAGAGACTTTATCAAAAAGTCGTTGAAAGCAATTTACCTATGGTGGTGGATGCCGACGCACTTAATATGCTGAGTAAATATCCACAGCATCATGACAATTGGATATTGACCCCGCATCCAGGTGAAGCAGCCCGCTTATTAAATTGCAGCGCTGCTGACATTCAAGCCGATCGTTTTCTTGCCGTCAATGAATTACAAAAGCGTTATGGCGGCATCGCCGTACTCAAAGGTTCTGGCACACTTATTTGTAATGGCGACACACCCACACGACTATCGACATGGGGCAACCCTGGTATGGGTAGTGGCGGCATGGGCGATGTACTTGCTGGCGTGATTGGCGGCTTGCTAGCACAAGGTTTTCCCCTTATGGAAGCGGCCTGTGTTGGGGTGACGTTACATGGCATGGCCGGCGATAAAGCCGCAGAACAAGATGGTGAACGTGGTATGTTAGCAATGGATTTGATTCCGCATCTGCGACGCTTATCTAACCTTATCTTTTAACAATCTAACCGTAACTCACTATGCAGATCCATTTAAATAACGAAACCGCCACTCTAGAACTGGGACAACACATTGCTAAGCAATGTCCCTCTCATCACTTTGTAATTCATTTAGAAGGTGACTTAGGCGCAGGAAAGACAACTTTTAGTCGCGGATTTTTGCGAGCTTTAGGTCATCAGGGCAATGTCAAAAGCCCCACATATACATTAGTTGAACGTTACGATGTGGCAGGTCGCGTTGTTTTTCACTTTGATCTTTATCGCCTATCAGATCCTGAGGAATTAGATTATTTAGGATTAGATGATTATTTTAGCGATAATGCATTGTGCTTGTTAGAGTGGGCTAAACAAGGTGGGGAACTATTGCCTAAGCCTGATCTCCTCATCACTTTCACTTATCATCAGCACGCCCGTAATGCCGATTTATTAGCACTTTCTCCGGCAGGTCTGACACTGTGTAAAAACCTTAACATTTAATTCAGGTTTGGTCGCTATCCCCTTATTAATATAAAAGAAACTTGATTTTTTTATCAAAAAATTACACACTAAGCCTCACTAGAATAGTGTTAGGAAAACAATAATGCTCCGTTTCTGCTTGAGCCTCATCTTATTCATGATCAGCAGTGATGCATGGTCAGCAAATATTCAAGCCATGCGTTTATCTCAAGCGGGCAGTGAAACGCGTCTTGTTATTGATCTAGATAAGGCGTTTCAATACGAGGTGTTCTCGCTAGCCAACCCTTCCCGACTTGTTGTTGATATAAAAAATACGCTACAAACTAGCCAACTTATACTCCCCGATCTATTAAATAGCCCTATTCGCTCTATTCGCTATGCTAGTCGCGAAAAAGACACCTTACGCCTAGTACTCGATTTACATAATAAAGTAGGTTTTGAAAGCCGTACTTTAGCCCCACAAGCAGATTATCTTCACCGCCTTGTAATTGACCTACATGATTCTGGCACAAGAGAAGCCGTACCTTCTACACCATCATCCGAACGCCAAGTAAAAAATCCAGCTCCCCTCGCAGCAAAGTCTGAAGCCGCTGCTATTTCTGATACTCGTATAACTCAAAGCTCAACCAAATCTACTGAAATAGCCATACCAACACCTGTTGCCACGGTTAGCAAGTCCAAAAAAACCATGGTGAGACGCGATATCATTATTGCTATCGATCCCGGCCATGGTGGACAGGATTCTGGCGCACTGGGTAAACACGGCTCGAAAGAGAAAGATATTGTTCTAACGATTGCCAAACGCTTAGCTAAAATAGTAAATGATGAACCAGGTATGCGTGCTTATCTAACTCGCGATAGGGATATCTTCATCCCACTTCGTCAACGCATAAAAAAAGCGCGAGAAAATAAAGCCGATATGTTTATCTCCATCCATGCCGATGCGTTCAAAGATACCAATGCAAAAGGTGCATCGGTCTTTGTATTATCTCAACGTGGCGCAAGTAGTGAAGCCGCACAAATGTTAGCAAACAAAGAAAACGCGGCGGATTTAGCCGGTGGTATTAGCTTAGAAGATAAAGACGACATGCTCGCATCAGTCTTACTTGATTTATCGCAAGATGCCAGTTTAGCCGCCAGCATTGAAGTGGCGGATACCGTATTAGCGGGCTTAAAACGGGTGGGCAATGTTCATAAAAAACATGTTGAATCGGCCGCGTTTGTCGTCTTGAAGTCACCCGATATTCCATCAATTTTAGTTGAAACGGCGTTTGTTTCAAATCCTGATGAGGAACGAAAACTAAACTCGCCTGCTCATCAAAATAAAATCGCCCGAGCAATATTGTCAGGCATCAGTAATTATTTTCAGCGTAATCCATTACCGGGGTCTGGCTCCCCACAGCAGCATATTGTCAGCAGTGGTGATACCTTAAGCATGATTGCTCAACGTTATCAAATCAGCATGTTAGAGCTTAAAACAAGTAACAATTTGAGTCGTTCAAGTATCAATGTTGGTGATGTATTGCTTATACCTTAACACTCAGCTTGTCGAACGATACACATGATCTATATCTCGACTCTTAGCGCCATCATCTAGGCTGCTTGCTGTTAAAATAAACCTTATGTCAAATATGCAACGCATTCACGCCCTTCCCCTACACCTTGCCAATCAAATTGCTGCGGGCGAGGTCATTGAGCGTCCAGCCTCTGTGGTAAAGGAACTCGTTGAAAACAGCCTCGATGCCGGCGCTGATCAAATTTTTATTGAAATCGAAGGGGCAGGCAATAAACTCATTCGTGTTCGTGATAATGGTCTCGGCATTCATCCTGAAGATTTACCCTTAGCACTCAGTCGTCATGCTACGAGCAAACTACACTCAAGCGAACAGCTTAGTTATATTGCCAGCCTAGGTTTTCGAGGGGAAGCCTTACCCAGTATTAGCTCCGTTTCTCGCTTAACCTTAATTTCCCGCCAAGCAGATAGTGATTGCGCATGGCAACTCACAGGTGACCAAAATAGCACCATTAGTCCTGCCGCACATCCTCAGGGTACTACCCTCGAAATTCGCGACTTATTTTTTAACTTACCAGCAAGACGTCACTTTCTTCGCAGCAACAAAACAGAACAAAATCACATATTAACCACGCTACAACGTTTAGCATTAAGTCAATTTTCAGTCGGGTTTCAGTGTCAGTTATCAGCCAGCACTAGCTTGAAACTTCCCCCAGCGATAAGTCTTGCTCAACAACAACAACGCATTGCTAAAATATGCGGTAAAAACTTTATCAATAACAGCTTATTTATTGAACAAAACTACGATGACATTGAACTTAAAGGCTGGCTAGGTAAAGCAGATGCCCATCGTCCACAAACCGATGTCCAATACTTTTTTATCAATGGTCGTGTGATTCGTGATCGCGTTATTACTCATGCGATCCGCCAAGCCTACAGTGACAAAATTCCCACAGGCCGCCAACCTGCCTATGTTTTATATCTAAGTCTTCCCTTAGATCGTGTTGATATAAATGTCCACCCCACCAAACATGAAGTGCGTTTTCGAGATGCCAGGTTAATTCATGGCTTACTCACTAGCGCCTTACAAGAAGCACTCTCTCATCAAGAACATAGTGAGCCAACTATTGAGCCGTCGTCGAAAAACGCGCGATCTACATCGCATGTTAATCCCCGACCACCTCTGTCAGATCATGTTGCTGAACACACTACAGATTATCAATTAACGGCAATGACACAACCACTTGCCAAGGCGCGAATAACGACTAAGTTTGGCCAAGCCATCACCTTAATTGAACAACGTTATGTCATCACCCGATCCTCGGAAGGCTCATTGTTAATTGACTTACAACAAGCCGAACTACAACTCCGTCTCCAACAATTACAGCAGGCCATCAAGACCGACACGCTGAGCACTCGGCCTATTTTAGTACCTATTAGTTTGCCAGTAAGTGATGACTTTATATTGCTCGCCACACAGCACCAGTCATTGTTAGAAAGTATTGGTATTCAACTACAATCACAGCCTCAAACCTCCGCGTTAGTGATTAGAAGTATCCCTAGTTTACTGGCCCAGACTGATCTTAAAATATTGGTGCAGTCGCTACTCACCGCGCTGAATAATAACCAAACCGATAAAGATTCACTGCTGATTGTTCTGCAACAGCACTTACCAGTCCTCGCTGTTAACCAGCTAGACCAGGCTACACAGCTACTAACCCAACTTAATGAATTTTCTGTCGAAGCACCTTGGTGTCGGCGACTTGATAAACAAACACTGAATAGCTTATTCTGAGTTTTTTACAGACTCAGTATTTTTCGTAAGAATTAGGGCAACCACTATGGCAAAAACATCACCTAAACCATCTCTCATTCCCGCGTTCCTCGCTTTATTTGTTTTAGCTGTTGCCGCTTATTTAATATTTACCGATCTCAAACCAACGCGCGTTGAACACAATATTAGCCCTGCTATCGATCTGATGGACATTCCCCCTGTAACGATTATTTCTCCTGTTCCCAAAGCACCCAATACAGAGCAAGAAGCTAACAATTTTGTAAACAACTTGGCGACAACCGAAGAATTTATCACCATCAATGAACACGAAGATAGATTTGTTCGCCATGACAGCGTCATTGTTCTACCCGATCTGGAGTATGTTGCCACCACCAAAGAAGGCCTTCTTAGCGATAAGAGCTTAAGTGCTGATACCCCCATCACTTTAAATTACATAACGCATGACAAGGTGAAAACCACGCTAGGCGAACTCAATAATACGATCGAAGATCAAACTGCAAACATCACCATTATTACCCCTAATGGCACACAAATAATTTCACCAATTGGTGACTTACTCAATCATCAAGACCTTGAGCTCGATACCGTCATTACCCGTGTCGTTCAACAAAAGCACCGTATAGAAACCACTCAGGGCGATCTAAAAAGTATCGATATACCCGCCGGCCAACCATTAATTGCCACGATTACACGTGGCTCACAAGCAGTCACTTTAAAAGATCTGACCCAATCAGAATTACTACCTGACGATGCCTTGTTTTATTTGCACCGCGTCACAGACAATGATGTGCAAGGTTTGTGGGGAATAATCCAAGCTGGCTTGATAGACAAGTTCAGACATGGCATACAATTAGAAGGCATTATGCTTCATAAAGACCTAATTCAGGCTATCATACCCAACGATGCCGATGAAAAATTACCTTCTGGTCTCAGCTCTTTCCTTGGCAAAATACTCAAAAACAAAGTGGATAATAGTTTTATTTACAACTTAAAAACACGCAGTATGGGTCATGATGCAAATCTTGTTTTCCCTGGTCAACAATTAATCTTAATTCATTTTCCACCTAGCGAACTCAAGCAGATTTATCAATTTTTCTCTGAACAACGAAATCAAAACAGTGAAACCTTCGCTATTACCAATTAACACTCACACCATATCTCAGGCAATCATTCAACATGCTTGATTTGCTTCTGCTAGTCATCGTCGGACTGATTATTGCCAGTGCATTTATCGTGGCTAACCGAGACTGAGTAGCCAAGAAAACATATCAATACTGCCACATTGCATTGCGTTTATTTTAATGGTTAATCATCTAATTTCAGTGGACTCAAAGGCTGAGTGTTTCTCAAACTTACCATACCGCAACATAATACTTGGTAAAACAAGTAGATTAAGTATGGTTGATGAAATGAGTCCGCCGATGATAATACTCGCCATAGGTCCCATCACTTCTCGGCCAGGACTATCAGAGTTCATAGCAATCGGTAGCATTGCTAACGCCGTAACTAAGGCCGTAATCAATATTGAAGGCAGACGCTCTTTTGCGCCACGAATAGCGGTCTCAGCATTCCATGGTGCGCCTTCTTCTACGACTAGATATTGAAAATGAGACACCAACATAATCGAGTTTCGTAAAGTGATACCAAACAAAGTAACAAAACCCACCATCGAGCCAATCGACAGAACCCCGTTGGTCAACAATACTGCAATCACCCCCCCCACCAATGAGAACGGTAAATTGATCAATACTAACGACATATTACGTAAGCTTTTCAAGGCGATATACAACAGTAGTAATACCGCTACGCCAGCTAATGTCGAATGTACTAGCAAATCTTCGCGTGATTGCGCTTGCGCAACCGCCGCGCCAGTAAATTCAGGATAAATATCCGCCGAAAATTCAACGTCATCATGTACTCGCTGCTTTAACTCAGCAAAAAATGATGTCAGATCACGGCCTGATACATTGCAAGTCACCGTCTGCAATCGCTGAGCACCAGCATGTAAAATCATATAACGACCTGAAACCTGTTTAATGGTCGCCACATCTTGCAGGCGCAGCATAACGCCAGCAGCAGTTTGAATAGGCAAATTAGCCACATCATCAGGTTGTTGCCGTTGGGCTGCAGGTAACACCACGACCACATCAAACACGCGGTTAGCTTCGCGTACTTGACCGACAACGGTACCATCAAAGCCTGTTTTCACCGTGCGCATGACATCTGCAGGTTTCAGCCCCCAATAGGCAAGCTCATCACGTTTTAGGCGTATTTCTAATTGCGGCTCGCCCGATGGTGCCCGTAATTGGACATCCGCGGCGCCATCAATATCTCGCATTACCGCTGCAATTTGTTGCGCCTTGTGATCAAGTTCTGCAAGATTTTTACCATAAACATTAACAACGACAGGTGATGTGTAGCCCGAAATCGTTTCATCAATCCGTTCAGTTAAAAACGTATTCACTTCCGAGTTAATTCCCGGAAAGGCTTCTAGTACCTCACGAATCTCATCTAAGACTGCCTGTTGGCCAGCACCATCCATCGGCAACAAATCAATTTCATATTCGCTGTAATGCGTACCAAAGGTATCAGCGCCGCGCTCAGCACGTCCCGCCCATTGCGACGTTGAGCGCACCCCTTCTATTTCCGCCACACGCTTTTCTAACTGGCCACCAATTCGAAGCGATTCAGCGATTGACGTTCCCGGTACACTGGCAGTATGAATAATATAATGTCCCTCGCGCAGTTCAGGTAAAAAACTACCGCCCAGCAACGGCAAAATGGCCAAGCCAGCACAACAAAATGCAATAACACCACCCAACGTTATTTTTGGAAAACGACTGACTAAACCCAATATCCAACCGTAAATTGGATTTAAAAAACGCACTAATGGCGGTTCTTTATCACTTAGATCCCCCCAGCGTGTCAGCAAAATATGACATAAGGCTGGAGTGACCGTTAAGGCCACGACTAATGAAGCAAATATAGCCAAAATATAAGCTTCACCCAAGGGTTGAAACATCCGTCCCGCCACGCCACTCAAGGTCAATAATGGAATGAATACCAACATCACGATAAAGCTGGCATACACAACGGAGCTACGCACCTCCATAGATGCATTAAACACCACTTCCATTGTCGATTTTGGTTCTGACAACACGGCATTTTCACGTAAACGTCGAAATATATTTTCAGTATCAATAATGGCATCATCAATCACTTCGCCCAAAGCAATCGCCAGCCCGCCTAGCACCATGATATTGATATTGACCCCCATTTCTAGCAATACGATAAGTGCCGCAAATAAGGATAAAGGAATAGCCGTGATCGAAATCAAGGCCGTGCGCAAATTAAACAAAAATAAAATCAAGACCAACATGACCAGTGCACCACCCACTAGCAAATGCTCCCGAATATTACTTAATGAAGATTCAATGTAATTAGCAGGCCGAAATAAATCATCATGCAAGGTGATGCCATCGGCAGCAAAGCCACTTTTGAATTCGGCCAACGCATCTTCAATACCATGCGTGACCGCCAAGGTATTCGCCTTATATTGCCCGATTACCATCAAAACAACACCTGGCTTACCACCAATCGCCGCACCACCTATCGCTGCAGCAGGAGCTGCAACTACCGTCGCCACATCTCCCAATAACAATGTGCCATTATCTGTTTTACGCAATACTACTTTTGCCAATTCTTCAGCCGTCATCGGTTGGCCGCTTACGCTCAACATCATCCGTTGATTACTGTTTTCGATATGACCGCTTGCCATAATGCCAGTAGCCAGTTTTGCTGCTTCCGTCACTTCGTCAATAGCAATACCATGCCGTGCTAATTTTTCGGTATTGAGCTGAATTTGTAATTGTTTTTCATCACCACCAAAGACATTAATATCAGCGACACCTTCCACACTTAATAATCTTGGCGATAAGGTCCAATCGACCAGAGCCCGTAACGCCATTAAATCATGGGTATCAGAACTCAAACCTATCGTCATAATCGTACCGGAAGAAGATTCCAGCGGTACCATTAATGGCGGACCTATATGCTCTGGCAATGCCTTATTTAAACCTAGTAAACGTTCTGAGACTAACTGTCGGTCCAGATAAATATCGGTAGTGTCGTAAAATGTCAGAATAACCACCGACAATCCAGGTATCGACTGCGAACGAATGGATTCCGTCCCAACCAAACCTCCCAAGCCATTTTCTAAAGGCTGAGTGACTAAGACCTCAACCTGTTCAGCAGTCAGTCCCTGTGCCTCAGTTTGAATAATCACTTGTTTAGGTGCGAACTCAGGGAAAATATCTAAACTTGAGTTGGATAATTTATAAATGCCATATGCAAGTAGCAAGATAGCTAAAGCAACAACAACACCTCGAAATCGAACAGAAAATCTAACAATATGTGACAGCATGATTAATCATCACCCTCAATCTGCCATCTAAATTCTTCCGATAACAACATTTGAGCACCACGCGTCACCAATGTCTCACCAGCAGCAATCTCATTGGCCATAAATATGCCGCCAGCGGCGGTTAAACCAGAAATCAATGATCTACGTTGATATAGCTCATCTTCAAGCTTCACATATGCCCAAGCTTGACCATCATTCCACACCACTGCTTCATCCGGTATAAATACGCCGCTTAACGGCTCCACGCTTTGTGGGAACCAAGCATCTAATCGCATGCCCGTTCGTAATTGCCCCGTAGCCGTTTTAAAAAAATATGTTTCTCCCTGAAAGGTCTGATCTGTAGCCAAAGCCGGTGCTACAAAATAAGCCTTACGTGCTTGTTTCCTTGAACCATCGCGCGCAATTCGAATATAACTAAGCTCGGCTGCTAATGATGCATTCATCGGTAACGTCACTAATAACAAACTATCTTGGCGCGAGAGTAGTCGCTGCCATTCTTTTGAGTCTTCCGTCAAAATCCAAGCCGCAATACTTTCACCCCATGTTTGCATAACTTCATCATTAATTGCCTGCACGTCATACTTTAAGCCTTGCAATTTAGCCTTAGCTTCATGCCAAACCGCTTCAGCATAGTGAACGTTTTTTGTCGCAACACTCCCTACACCTTTAGCTAATGAGTTTAATCGAGTCAACTCTGCTGCTGCTGCACGCTCAGCCACATTAGCGACATTTAAAGCCGCCTCAGCCTGATGATGTTGGGCTCTTAATGCAAGCATGGGCCTTAAATCCAATACGGTTGCGAATGCCTTTGACTCTGGGAAAAAGAGTGTGTCCTCTAAAATTATTGTTTCAACCCCAGCATAGTCGCCAATCTCATCATCTATTCGCACCATCATCTTACCAACAACAACTCTTTCGACGTCATCTGATGTCTCATTATCCTGCGCGCTATACATGGCCTCTGAATAATTATTAAACCAACTTTCAACCCTCTCCAGTAATGTAGACTTTGATGCCACAGGCACAATAAATAAAACCGTCGCAAACACCAGTAATACCGTAATCCACACACTTATTTTGCCGCGTAACCTCATTAGATATCCACAGTTTTTATTAGAAATTAGTGGCTCATTACACCATGCAAACAAGGACGGAACAAGATAACTGTAAAATTAAACTAGTTTTAACTTGACACAACGTCTCGTAGAAGGTTTAATGCTCGACCTTAAATGGCTCGATAGCTCAGTCGGTAGAGCAAGGGATTGAAAATCCCTGTGTCCCTGGTTCGATTCCAGGTCGAGCCACCATTAAATATCTAGGCCTCAGCATTGTTTCAGTGCTGAGGCTTTTTTATTGGCGTAATAATTTTGTGTAATGAAGCCTTTTTTATTAACGCATTATCAACGACATCTAAATGCACTGGTGCTAAGAAGCATAACATTACACCGATGCCATCGTTCTCCAGCCGCCCAACTCTTTTTCAAAATACACCACAGTGTTCCTTCTATCTCCGCTCGCTTATATATCCATATATAACTTTGTTGAATGTCCTTAATTGAGTCATTAGTAGTAATAACCTGTGTTTTCCATTTTTTGTTATTATCGGCATCATATTTTAACGTCCTTAAATTAAACATATTCGGTATGAAAGGCGGAGTGTGTTTGTCGCACTCTATTTCGAAATACGCTAAACAGAGACTCGCGCTGTTATGACCATCTTTTTTATTTGCATCACGATATTGATCCTTGGCTACATGTTGTATAGCCCCTTTGTTGAAAAACAGGCTGGGATCGATCCGTCTATCACGACTCCGCAAGTACGTTTTAGCGAGGGCGTGGACTATGTACCTATTCACCCCGTTCGTGCTTTTTTAATTCAATTTTTAAATATTGCTGGTGTTGGCCCTATTTTTGGTCCTATTTTGGGTGCTTTGTATGGCCCAATTGCCTTAGTGTGGATTGTTATCGGTAATGTGTTAGGCGGCGCTGTTCACGATTACTTCTCTGGTGTGATGAGCATTAAAGAAGACGGTAAAAGCCTGCCAGAAATCGCTGGCCATTATTACAACATCGTATTCAAAAGCTTTATGCTGATATTTACCGCCATGTTGCTGTTTTTTGTTGGTGTGGTCTTTATTATGAGTCCGGCAGGCTTATTGAGTAACTTAGCGTCATTCCAAGGGACATTTTTGGCTAATAATACCTTTTGGGTGCTGGTTATCTTGGCATATTACTTTCTAGCAACCTTGCTACCTATCGATAAAATCATCACCAAGTTTTACCCTATTTTTGGTTTGTTAATGATAGTGATGACCACCATGATCGCCGTCGCGTTATTAATAGATGCGCCGCACTTACCCGTCACGGGTGATTTTATGGCCTATTTTGAGTCCAATCATGCGCATGATTTGTTAACACCTAATCCTGATGGTCTGCCGACTTGGCCACTATTATTCGTCACCATCACCTGTGGCGCAATCAGCGGCTTTCATTCTACTCAAGCCCCTATCATTGCTCGCTGTTTAACTAACGAAAAATACGTGCGCCCAGTATATTACGGTGCAATGCTGTGCGAAGGCATTGTCGCCTGTGTTTGGGCGCTCGCTGGGATTGCCGCGTTTCCGGAAGGTTATGCAGGGTTAAAAGAATTACTCGACCAAGGCGGTCCTGGATTAGTGGTAAACCACGTTGCGACAAGTTACCTAGGTGTATTAGGTGGCATTATGGCGATTATCGCCGTTGCAGTGTTCCCGATTACCTCTGGTGATACCGCGTTTCGCTCATTGCGTTTGACGGTAGTCGATGCCTTTAATATTCCCCAAAGTGTCCGTAACCGTTTATTGCTAGCCCTGCCTATACTGATTATCGCTTATTTTATGACAAAGCTCGATTTCTCACTGATTTGGCGTTATTTCGCATTCTCAAACATGTTGTTATCAACAAGTGTACTGTGGTTAGCCACGAAGTACTTGTTTGACCGTGGCAGCTTTCATTGGATAGTGAGTATTCCTGCAGTTATGACGACGGGTGTGACCATCTCTTATATTATGACGGCCGCGATTGGACTTAATTTATCTCCAGTTCTGGCCAAGCCTATTGGTGCTGTGGTGATTGTTGCCGGGATGATTTTACTTATACTTGCCCATAACAAGCATAAGCCTGTTATGAGTTAATCGTAATTTTAGCTAATGAGTGCTTGTCGCCCGACTTTTGAGATTGCAGAACCAAGCGAATCAAATATCTGTTGGACAGAAATAGAAGCCCAACAACTATCTCTTCATCTCGATTGTAAAGTCACAACCATGTTGTATAACAGCAATTATTTATCTCAAATGTTCGCAAATGAGTAAATTTGAAGCCAATAACCGAATTTTATTAATCAGAGGCTTTTTGGTGACACAACCTGAACATCGCTATTCTCCTAGTGTAAGCGTGATACCTTACACTACGTTGTGGTAAAAAAAACACACACTCATCATTTATTCCACAAAAAAACATTTTTTGTTGCAAAAGTGTTGCAAAAGTTTTCCAGATCGGGAAAATAGCTTCTAACCGAGTTCTACTCCGGTTCGAGAGAATTTTAAGTAACTACTTTGAAGGTACATAAAAATGACATTTAATAAAAAATTATTAGCAGGTCTAGTTGCTCTAGCAGCAGCAAGCTCAGCTCAAGCAGTAACAGTTGCTGCTAACGATGGTTGGACTTTAGGCGTAAGCGGTTCAGTAAACCAATTCGTAACATTCACTGACAACAACAACGGTTCTAACCTTGCTGAAGTTCGTGATGGTCTATTACCAGCTTTCTTAAGCTTTGATATGACTGCACCAACAATGAACGGTTTAGATATCGCTGCTCATATCTCAATCAGCCCATCTACAAACTCTGATAGCTACACAGCTATGGAACAACGTGAAGTTTATTTCACAGTTGCTGGTGGTTTTGGTCAAATCTTAGCGGGTAAAGCATTAGGTCTTTACGGTTCACACAACATCTTAACTGACCAATCTTTATTTGGTGTTGGTTACGGTACATCTGGTAACGGCCAAACTACACTAGGTTCAATCGGTTTAGGTTATGACTATGCTGCATGGCGTTCACAAGTCAAATGGACTTCTAACGACATGAACGGTTTCAAAATTGCTTTCGCAGTTGCTGATAGCGCAAGTGGTTCAATCAACCTTTCAGGCAAACCAACTGGTTCTGTTGTAACTGGTGGCGAAGATTCTAACGACTTACGTTACGAAGCTGACTTAAGCTACGCTGGTGCATTTGACGGTGGTTCATACACAGCTTGGTTGTCTGGTATGACTCAAAAACATGATTCTTTAGCGGATGACGCTCAAGCATGGACAATTGGTGGTACTTTAGCAGTTGCTGGTTTTGAAGCAATGGCTCAATACTCAGATTCTGAAGATGCAACTAACGGTTCAGCTGCTGCATTAACTATCACTGGTGGCGTTCCTGCTGTAACTGCTGCTGTTGCTTCAACTCGCACAGAGTGGGAACAATACATGGTTCAAGCGGGTTACCGTTTCGCTGGTACAACATTAGTGTCTGTTAACTACGCTAACCTTGAAGATAAATTAGCAACAACTGATGATTCAGTTGATAAAATCACGCTTGGTGTATACCACGATGTGAATGCTAACCTTAAATTGGTTGCTGAATACTCTAAAGTTGAAGATGATGCTGCTAATGGTTTAGACCAAGATATCTTCTCTTTAGGTGGTTTCGTATTCTTCTAAATCGAATACAAACTACTTAAAGTCTCAAACCGTTTGGTTTGATGCTTGAAGTGAAGTAAGATTAAGAAAGCCCCTATCTTCGGATTGGGGCTTTTTTTTGCCTGTTAAATACTGTGAAAGCGGGCAATACGGTTGAGTTTTGACTGACTAAATGTCAAACTGCAATACGACCTATCGAACCAAGAGAATCGGTCTCTTACCTTTTAATTAATGAGTTAAATTATGTCATTAGTCGCAACTCAAATCCCCCTCATCATTTCTGCCATTATTCAATCTATAAATGCCAATGCTGAAGAAGTCGCTGAGTTAGATCGCGTTATTGGTGATGGTGATCATGTCGTTAATTTACAACGAGGTCTAGCCGCATTAGAAAATATTCAAGGTGAATTATCTCAACTTGAATGGTCACCAGCTTTGATGAAAATAGGTATGACATTAATGTCGACCATGGGCGGCGCATCAGGCTCCTTGTTCGGTACATTATTTATCAGCATGGCAAAAACGTCTAAGAATACAACCTTAGACTTTAAGACGTTTTCACAGGTATTTAATCAAGGGGTTGAAGCCGTAAAACAACGCGGAAAAGCAGATTTTGGCGAAAAAACGATGTTAGACACCCTCATCCCCGTCGCGAATAATTTAATGGCTGATGCTGAAAATGGTGTTGCTTTGCCACAAGTACTCGATAATGCCAAAGCCACTGCGATAGCCGGCATGCAATCAACAAAAGAAATGATTGCCACTAAAGGACGCGCGTCCTTTTTAGGTGAACGTGCAATAGGCCATATTGATGCAGGTGCACGAACCAGTCAGTTGATGATTTGTGCCGTTGCCGATGAATTATTAAAAGACTAACAGCCCCAACGTAAATTAGCAGTGTGTACAGGAGAATCCCATAACTTAATTAATTCTTCGTCTAATAACGTAAAGGTAATCGAACAGCCCGCCATATCTAACGATGTGGTGTAATTTCCTACCAATGATCGTTCAACCACTAAACCTTGTTGTTGGCATAATTTCTCTGCGATATCGAATACCAAATATAATTCCATTAGCGGTGTAGCACCAAAACCATTTACATGTAGCAACACTTTTTGACCTTGATTTGGTTGCAGATCAGCAGTAATTGCAGTCACTAAATGCTCTACAATCTCGTTGGCATTAATAAGCTCCATAGGTTCTCGTCCGCGTTCACCGTGAATACCAACGCCCATTTCCATTTCATTATCAGCAATGTCAAAGGTAGGTTTACCTAGAGCAGGCACAGTACAACTTGTTAGAGCTACGCCCATACTCGCCGTCGCATTATTAACACGATCACCCAAGGCTTTACATTCCGCAAGATTAGCACCCGCTTCCGCAGCAGCCCCCACTAATTTTTCAACAATAACGGTACCGGCAACGCCGCGACGCCCTGTGCTGTGATCTTTAGGTAAAGAAACATCGTCACTAACCAAAACCGTTTCATAAGGGCAATCTAACATTTCACCAGCAATTTCGAAATTCATTACATCGCCAGCGTAATTTTTAACGATAAATAAGACACCAGCTCCATTCTCAACAGATTGCGCCGCAGCAATCATTTGATCTGGTGTCGGAGAGGTGAAGATGTGGCCTGGGCAAGCAGCATCTAACATTCCTAGGCCAACTAAACCCGTATGTAAGGGTTCATGACCAGAACCACCGCCCGAGATCAGTGCTACCTTAAAATTAGGGTTAGCTTGTTTACGACGAATAAAGTGCGGTTGATGATTAAATTGAATAATATCCTGATGAGCTTTAGCAAAACCATTAAGACTTTCTTCTAATAAACTTTCAACGCTATTCAGTATTTTTTTCATTTAATTACCACTGCATTATTTGTTTGATTTCGTAACACATGAGTAATCTGTTGAATATCAGCCATCACCCATGTTGGCTCATAATCCAATTCGGAAATATCCTGTTCCGTCGAGACACCAGTTAATACCATAATACTGCGAATGCCAGCGTTCACCGCACCGAGAATATCAGTGTTTAAGCGATCACCAATTGCAATTGTATTGGCCTTATTGGTGCCTAATAACATAAGTGCTTGTTGATATAAAATCGGCGCTGGTTTGCCAATACTGATAGCTTTAACTCCTGTTACAGCTTCAAGAGCAGCTAATACACCACCATTTCCCATAACTTCGCCTAATTCAGTAGGTAAAGTAGTATCAGAATTTGTCGCAAAAAATTGCGCACCAGCATTAATATTCAATGTGGCTGTAGCTAATTTATCCCATGTAAGCTGACGATCCAATCCAGAAACAACGAGATCGGCTCCTTGGTTGTAAATACCTTTATCAGGCTGATTAACTTGGTAAAGTTCGGTCAAGGTAAATCCGTATTCTATAAGTGGTTGTCGTAAGCCATCCTCACCTATGACAAACACACGACGCATATCACTAGGCAGATGGTCACTCAAGTATTGAGCGGTCGCCATACTAGAAGTCAAAACTTCGCTATGCTCAATCTCAACCCCCATTGCAGCTAACTTGTCGACATATTGCTGCTGTGTTAAGCTGGCATTATTGGTCGCTAAGACAAAGGGAATAGCACAGTTTCTGAGTTCAGAAAAAAACTCAATTAAGCCATCCATTGGTTTATTGCCATGCCAAAGCACACCATCCATATCGATAATTAATCCAGCTAAATCATCAATTTCAATCATGAATACATCCGTAATTTAAGTGATAAAATATGCGCAATTGTGGCGCAATTCAGCACAGCTTCGCACAGTTCAATTAACTCTGTCTAGCTATAACGTGATAGATCACTAGTGATTTCAACTATTTGTAAATTGACTTTGATCGGCATTGTGCTTTATAGTCTTCCGGCGTAATTTTTAGCGTAATCAATTAATATTTAACCCTTTACAGGAGCATGTCAACATGGCAAAAGCACTTATCCAAATGGCGCTAGATTCTCTAGATTTCGATGCAACAATCGCACTTGCTGAGCAAGTAGCACCTTATGTTGATATCTTAGAAATTGGTACACCTTGCATCAAATACAACGGTCTTGAACTTGTTACTGCATTGAAAGCAAAATTCCCAAACAAATTGCTTCTAGTTGATCTTAAAACTATGGATGCTGGTGAATATGAATCAACACCTTTCTATGAAGCTGGTGCTGACATCTGTACTGTTTTGGGTGTTTCTGACAAAGCAACAATGGGCGGCGTAATTAAAGCTGCAAATGCTAACAATGCTGAAGCTCAAATCGACTTAATCAGTGTTAAAGACAAAGCAGCTACAGCTACTGCTGCTGCAGCAAACGGTGCTCAAATCATCGGTGTTCACACTGGTCTTGACGCTCAAGCAGCTGGTCAAACACCTTTTGCTGATTTATCTTTAATTGCTAGCTTAAACTTAGGTGTTCGCATCTCTGTTGCTGGTGGTATTAACAAAGATACTATCCAAAAAACAATCCAAGCTGGCGCAACTATCGTTGTTGTCGGTGCAGCAATCTACGGTGCTGAATCTCCAGCAGCGTCTGCTAAAGAATTGCGTGCATTAGTTGACGCAGCATAATCTAATTTTTAGAGCATGCTCTAAAAGCTAGAAATAGAAGAAAACGGGTGGCCACTTTGATGGTCACTCGTTTTTTTACTATTTGATTCAACGTTCAAGTGTAAGTGTAGGCAAAAGCATAAAGTAATCATAAAAACACTTTATGTTTAACTCTTCTGGGTTGCCACAGTTAACCTAAAAATAGTAATTAATTCATCGCCTCTTAAATTTAAGGACGCATGAATTCCAAATTTAACAGGGGTATATCTATGAGTGATAAAGGTTTATTTGCTACAATCTGTAGTTTCTTCAGCGGCTTGTTTTCATCTGACAATGCAAGTTCAGCATCAACAACATCTAGCAACAAATCTAACGACGGCCTTACTGGCGTAGAACGTTATATCAGAGAACAAGCAGGAAAAAGCAGTCAAGTTACAGGTGTTGAAGCCTATATTCGTAACCAAACAAGTACACAGTCAGTGACAAGTGTTGAAGCCTATATCCGTAACCAAGCTAATGCACAAAAAATCACTAGTGTTGAAGCCTATATTCGTAACCAAGGTTAATCCTTAGCTACACATTCTAAAATTTATTACATTAAGATACGCTTCAAGCATTACGACCCGCTCGAATTTACGCGAAAGCTTAAAGTAATAAAATAAACATAGTCCAATACACTACCTCACTTTAGGTGATGTATTGGGTTTTTAAACTTTGAAACTAAAGGTACCATCCAAAAATGGCAAATTTACTTGATCAGCTAAAAGAAATGACCGTTGTTGTTGCCGATACAGGCGATATTGCAGCAATTGAAAAATTCACGCCTCGTGATGCAACAACAAACCCTTCACTTATCACTGCAGCAGCTCAAATGCCGCAATACCAACCTATTGTTGATGACACTTTAAAAGGTGCACGTGAAACTTTAGGTGCAGATGCTTCATCTACCGATGTGGTTTCATTAGCATTTGACCGCTTAGCGGTATCTTTCGGTTTAAAAATTCTTGATATCGTACCGCAACGTGTATCTACGGAAGTTGATGCTAGATTGTCATATGATACTGATGCAACTATCGCAAAAGGTCGTGACCTTATTGCTCAATATGAAGCTGCTGGCGTATCTCGTAACCGCGTCTTAATCAAGATTGCCGCTACTTGGGAAGGTATCCAAGCTGCAGCTGTTCTTGAAAAAGAAGGCATTCACACTAACTTAACGTTAGTATTTGGTTTACATCAAGCAATTGCTTGTGCTGAAAATGGCATCACATTGATTTCACCTTTCGTTGGTCGAATCCTTGATTGGTACAAAAAAGACACCGGTACAGATTCTTATGCACCAGCTGAAGATCCGGGTGTTGTTTCTGTTACAGCAATCTATAACTATTTCAAAAAATTCGGTTACAACACTGAAGTTATGGGTGCTAGCTTCCGTAACCTAGGTGAAATCACTGAATTAGCGGGTGTAGATTTATTGACAATTTCTCCTGGATTGTTAGATGAATTGCAATCAACTGAAGGTCAATTGCCACGCAAATTATCAACTGAACAAGCTTTAGCTTCAGATATCGCAAAAATTGATATGAACAAAGCAACATTCGATGCAATGCACGCAGAAGATCGTATGGCGACTGAAAAATTATCAGAAGGTATTGATGGTTTTGCAAAAGCATTAGAAGTGCTTGAAGAATTATTAGCTAGTCGTTTGGCTGAACTAGAAGCGTAATAGCTGACATTCAGTCAATCTTTATCAGTTCGGTTTTTTAATAATTAATCGAGCTGATATTTATCAGAAATGGCGTCAATTGACTTTGTCGTCATTTCTGAATATAGTCCCGAATCGCGTAATAAACGTGTGTAAAATCAAACTAATACTTTAGGAGTATGTAACATGGCAGAAATCCAAATGGCTCTAGATTCTCTAGACTTCGACGCAACTATGGCTTTAGCAGAACAAGTTGCACCATATGTTGATATCTTAGAAATCGGCACACCTTGTATCAAATACAACGGTCTTAAACTTGTTAAAGCTTTAAAAGCTGCGCACCCAACTAAAAAAATCTTAGTTGACCTTAAAACTATGGATGCGGGTGAGTATGAATCAACACCTTTCTTCGAAGCTGGTGGTGATATCACTACAGTTTTGGGTGCTGCTGACATGGCGACAATCAACGGTGTTATCAAAGCTGCAAACGCTAACAATGCTGAAGCTCAAATCGATTTAATCGGTGTTGAAGATAAAGCTGCTGTTGCTAAAGCTGCTGCTGCTAACGGTGCTCAAATCATCGGTGTTCACACTGGTCTTGACGCTCAAGCTGCAGGTCAAACACCTTTTGCTGACTTAGCATTAATTGCTGGCCTTGGCTTAGATGTTAAAATCTCTGTTGCTGGTGGTATCAACAAAACAACTATCCAAGACACAGTTCGCGCTGGTGCTTCAATCGTTGTTGTTGGTGCAGCTATCTACGGCGCAGCTTCTCCAGCAGAATCAGCTAAAGAACTTCGTGCTTTAGTTGACGCAGCATAAGGAAAAATAAGATGCATCGTGATCTACTCTTAAATAAAATCACTAATATCCTTGGTTCTACTAATGATTCATACGAAGCTAAATTAGTTTCAATGTGTGATGATGCCAAACGCATCTTTATTACAGGCGCAGGTCGCTCAAAACTGGTTGGTAACTTCCTAGGGATGAGATTGATGCATAGTGGTTATACCGTTTATGTTCAAGGTGAAGTAAGTACGCCAAGTATTCGTGAAGGCGATTTATTAATCGTTATCTCGGGTTCAGGTGAAACGACTCAGCTTGTTTCATTTACGAATAAAGCTAAATCTGAAGGCGCAAAAGTGGTTTTGATTTGCTCAAAATCTAGCTCGACGATTGGTGATTTAGCGGATCAAACAATTCAAATTGGTAACGATGATAGTTTTGCCGCAACTAAAGGCATGCCTATGGGTACTATGTTTGAATTATCTACATTGATTTTCTTGGAAGCCATTGTTTCTCATCTTATCCATGAGAAAGGGATTCCAGAAGAAGAAATGAGATATAGACACGCTAATATGGAATAATCACTTTCCAAAAAGTAAAACAAATAAACGAGTTGCCGCAAGGTAGCTCGTTTTTTTTTGCCCCTAAATTATTATAGCCTGCATGAAAATTTCTAGTTCTCGGCCTAACGACAATGGCTAATGCTTAAACTAGCAGCATTTACATATAGTCCTAATCTCGCTACAAAGCTTTTCCGAGCATATCTCAATCAACCGTAATACAGCACTTGTCTAATCGACGTTTAATACTAAGATAGAGCTATTCAAATGTAAGCTGTATAATAAAATTTTCAAATTAGCTAAAAATATTGCCATGACTACAGCCAAAACACTTTACGACAAACTTTGGGAACAACATACCGTCCGCACGGATGAAGATGGAATAACGGCACTGTTATACATCGACCGTCACCTAGTGCATGAAGTAACGTCACCACAAGCCTTTGAAGGTTTACGTTTGGCAAATCGGGTACCTCACCGTATCAGCTCAATCTTGGCAACGCCAGATCACAATGTTCCAACCAGTCATCGAGACCAAGGCATTATCGATCCTATTTCTCGTTTACAAGTAGAAACCTTAGACAAAAATTGTAAAGAGTTCGGTGTTACTGAGTTTGATTTAGATGATATTCGTCAAGGCATTGTGCATGTGGTTGGCCCAGAACAAGGCGCTACATTACCGGGCATGACCGTAGTATGTGGTGACTCACACACATCTACCCACGGCGCTTTTGGTGCCTTAGCCTTTGGTATAGGCACATCTGAAGTTGAGCATGTTTTAGCGACCCAGTGTTTAATTCAGAAAAAAGCTAAATGTATGTTGGTACGCGTTGATGGCCAAGTTAAGTCTGGCGTTACTGCAAAAGATATTGTTTTGGCTATTATCGGAAAACTTGGCACTGCAGGTGGTACAGGCTATACCATCGAGTTTGCCGGCGAAGCCATTCAAGCACTCAGCATGGAAGGTCGTATGACAGTTTGTAATATGACGATTGAAGCTGGCGCGCGCGCAGGTCTTATTGGCGTCGACGATACAACCATCAACTATTTGAAGGGTCGCCCTTTTGCACCTTCTGAAGACAATTGGCAAAATGCAGTCGCTGCATGGCGTGATTTGCACAGTGATGCCGATGCCGTTTTTGATAAAACTATTGTTTTAAATGCCGCAGATATCAAACCACAAGTAACATGGGGTACCTCCCCAGAAATGGTTGTAGCCATTGATGGTAACGTTCCTGATCCTTCTCAAGAGACTGATTTAGTCAAACGCAATGGTATGGAAAAAGCGTTATCATATATGGGCCTAAAAGCTAACCAAGCTATCACTGATATTCAATTAGACCGCGTTTTTATTGGTTCATGTACTAACTCTCGCATTGAAGATCTACGTCAAGCGGCAGCTGTAATCAACGGCGCTAAGGTTGCCAGTACAATAAAACAAGCCATGGTTGTTCCTGGCTCTGGTTTAGTCAAGCAACAAGCGGAGTTAGAAGGCCTAGATAAAATATTTATTGAAGCTGGTTTTGAATGGCGCGATCCAGGCTGTTCGATGTGTTTAGCAATGAATGCTGATCGTTTGGAGTCAGGCGAACATTGCGCATCGACTTCAAACCGTAATTTCGAAGGTCGCCAAGGTTTAGGTGGACGTACTCACTTAGTCAGCCCTTCTATGGCTGCAGCGGCTGCTATTGCAGGTCATTTTGTCGATATAACACACTAAATGGCATCTATACAGCATACTATCGTTGATGAGCTGCATACCTTACGTGACGTCTTACGCTGGACGACGTCACAATTTAATGCCGCAGAATTATTTTATGGTCATGGTAATGCCGATGCCTTTAATGACGCATTACAGCTTATTTTGCATAGCCTACATTTACCGGCGACGGAGTTTCCAGAAGTATTTGCTGATGCACGGCTAACCCTTGCAGAAAAGCAAGCTATTGCCACATTAGTTGAACGTCGCATTACTGATCGAGTACCCGTGCCCTACCTTACCCATGAAGCTTGGTTTGCCGGTCTACCATTTTATGTTGATGAACGAGTACTAATTCCCAGGTCACCATTTGCCGAGCTTATTCAAGAGCAATTTATGCCATGGCTGACAGATCTGGATTCAGTATCCAATATTCTTGATTTATGTACGGGTGGTGGTTGTATAGCTATCGCTTGTGCAGAAGCATTTCCTGATGCTCATGTTGACGCAATAGACATTAGTGCTGATGCACTCTCTGTCGCCAATATCAATATTAAAAAACATAACTTAGTGGATCAGGTTCACGCTATTGAGTCTAATTTATGGTCAGCGCTTGATAAGCAAAAGTATGATCTTATCGTCAGTAATCCGCCTTATGTTGGGGCTGATGAAATGGCGAGTTTACCACCAGAGTATCATCATGAACCTATATCGGCACTTGAGGCCAATGACAATGGTTTAGCTTTAGTTGAGCAAATATTGTTACATGCGGCTAACTTTTTAAACCCCGACGGGCTGTTGTTTGTCGAGGTCGGCAATAGTGACTTCGCCGTTATGAAAAAATGGCCTGATATTGAGTTTTTATGGCTAGATTTCGATGAAGGCGGTCATGGCATATTTTTACTAGAATATGAGCAATGTGTGGCCTTTACACAACGTTACAGCTAACATTGGCAGAGAAGCTTTTCTCTTACTCTTCAGATGGTTCATAGAATTTCACACAATTTCGACCCGACATTTTAGCGCGATACATGGCATCATCTGCCAGCTCAAATAAACTATTTAAGCTATGTTTAGTATCTGCCTCCATGGTCGCTAAACCAATACTAACCGTAATGACCACACTTGCCGGTTTAAATTGCTTTAGCTGCTTTTGGAGGCGTTCCATGAAGATAACGGCCTTAGACTGTGGACAATCAGGTAGCAGAAATACAAATTCTTCACTCGCCCAACGAGCCACCATATCCCCTTCTCTTACAAAACGTTTTAACCATGCACCTAACTCGGCTAACACCTGATCGCCCTTCTGATAGCCTCTTGTTTCATTGACCGTTTTAAAGAAATCAATGTCTACTATAGCTAATGTCAATGGTCGCTTATATCGAATCGCTTCGCTAAAATATTTTCCTGAAAATTCACGCAAAGCGTGGCGGTTAAATAGCTTAGTTAGTTCATCCAGCATAGCCAGACTATACAGCGATTGTTGCTGCGCCCTTAGTTCTAAGGTACTTTGATAACTTGTAACATGATTAAATACCCGTTGACGCAGTTCTTCGCGAACAATAGGTTTAGCTATATAGTCATTCACGCCCAAGTGAAACAGCTCGATTTTTCGTGATATATTATCGAAACCCGAGGTAGCGATGATCGGCAAATTACCATGCTCACCTTGGAAACGTCTAATCTTCCTGACCAAAGATATACCACTCATTAAGCCTTCAAGCATAATGTCCGTAATAACTAAGTCATAATTGCCCGTGCGAAAAGCATCCCATGCCTCTTCGGCATGTGTGTAAGCATCAACATCGAGTCCCATATCTGTTAATAAATCGAGCATAATCGCTTGTAAAACACGAGAATCTTCAACCACTAAAACACGGCCTGATAATTGACGGCTTTCACGTTCAGCATATCGTTGTAGATAGGTATTAAATTCGAAAAGATCCTTTTTACAAAAAATATCGGTCGCGCCAGCCAGTAAGGCCTGCTTGAGTATTTTCGAATTATCTTGTTCCGTTAACACAATAATAGATGCTAGATCGTAGCCTCTAACTGAGCGTATTTGTCCACAAAACTCGCTACCTGAAATATCTGGCAATTGAAAACTACAGCAGACTAGTGTGAAACGTTCTTGTCTTGCCAATTCCAAACCTTCATGGCCTGTAGGGGCGTAAGTCGTTGTGAAACCCGCTTGTTCAAGCGCGTCTTTAAGCGCCGCCCGAAACGTTTCTTCCCCATCAATAATCAATGCATTTAATGTACGCATTCGTCCTTCGCCTCTAATTTGATATCCATTCTGTACTATTGATAATACTCGATTGACTACTCGCTACCTGTTCAAGCAATTGTCGTGTAAATACTGCCCGCAAATAAAATCCTTTGGGATTTATCTTTTCATTTGAACCAGAAGATGAAATGCCATTTACCAGCACTTTACTATTTGCTGCTTTAGGCCGAATTTGTAAATACTCACCTTCTTTTGCTGTAATTTCTGATTGTTCACCCAATACAATGCGATCCATCAATTCATCCCAGTCGCGTTGCAAAATAGCATTTTGCTCATCATTAGGCTGCCATAACCAAGCATTACCGACATAACGTTCTGCAATAGGAATGCTCGCATCTGCTTCAACAGGCACCCATAATACATGTGCTAACTTACGTCTTATCCAACTATCTTGCCAACTTAATTCACCACTTTGGCACATCGACACCGTGCAGACGTAGGTCGATTCTTTAGGTTGACCTTGTGCATTTAAGGGTAAAGTTTTCATTTCTATACCTAAACCTACAAAATCAGGTTCAGCTTTATTGCCTGCATCAGCCCCCAAATATAACTCAAGTAATTGACCCACCCATCCCTTATGGCGGAGTAAATTATCAGGCACGATAATATTAAGTTCCATCGCGAGCATACCTAGGGTTTTCCCCGCTAAACGCTGACAACGCAGCAATAACTCCTCTTCTGTCTGTGGTGATGGGATCTTGCAATGTGAATTATTATCATTCATAGAAGCATGATAACCTAGCACACTTTATTCTGCTTATGACAATCACCATGAAAGCACTCTCCATTCAAAATTTAACCAAAGTCTACAATAATGGGTTCGAAGCGCTTAAAGGAATTAGCCTAGATGTTAATCAAGGCGACTTTTTCGCACTTCTAGGACCTAACGGAGCAGGAAAATCCACCACCATTGGCGTGATCACTTCACTTGTCACTAAATCTTCTGGCCGTGTACAAGTATTTGATACTGATATCGATCTCGATTCTGAAGCCGCTAAAGCCTATATAGGTTTAGTACCACAAGAATTTAATTTTAACGGCTTTGAACAAGTTAAACATATTTTAATCAGCCAAGCAGGTTATTACGGTATGCCCGCAAATCAAGCTGAACCTCGTGCTGATGAACTTTTAAAACAATTAGGCCTATGGGATAAACGCCATACCCCTGCCCGCGCATTATCTGGTGGAATGAAACGTCGCTTGATGATAGCTAGAGCTTTAGTTCATAAACCGCAACTTTTGATATTGGATGAACCCACTGCCGGCGTCGATATCGAACTGCGACGTTCAATGTGGTTATTTTTGCAAGCGATCAATGCTCAAGGCACGACCATTATTTTAACGACCCATTATTTAGAAGAAGCTGAAAATTTATGTCGTAATATTGCCATTATCGACAAGGGGGTTATTGTCGAAAATACCGATATGAAGTCGCTGCTTAATCGTCTTGATAAAGAAACCTTTATTCTAGATTTAACATCACCTTTACCATCTGACTTTATACTTTCAGGTTTTCACTATCAACAACTTGATGACAACACACTGGAAGTAGAGCTCAAGCGTGATGAAGGTATGAATAACTTATTTGCAGCCTTAAGCCTGCAAAATATCGAAGTGTGCAGCATGAAAAACAAAGCCAATCGTTTAGAAGAATTGTTTCTCGCCTTGGTCGACAAATCAGAGGCTACGTTATGACCACTAAATTTTCCCGTCATCGGGTAGCATTTACTACCTTATTATCGCGTGAAATTCGTCGGTTTATTCGTATTTGGCCACAAACATTATTACCGCCCGCCATTACGATGACCTTGTATTTCATTATTTTTGGCAATTTGATCGGTAGCCGGATCGGTGAAATGGGGGGATTTAACTATATCCAATATATTGCACCCGGCATCATCATGATGTCGGTCATTAATAATGCCTACTCTAATGTCGCCTCATCCTTTTTCAGTGCTAAGTTCCAAAATCATATTGAGGAACTGATCGTCGCACCTGTGCCTAATTATCTCATCCTGGCAGGTTATGTTGCTGGAGGGACAGCACGGGGATTATTTGTAGGCTTAATCGTCACCCTTGTCTCATTGTTTTTTACTCACCTAAGTATCCAACACATTTTTATCACGATCAGCATGGTATTTCTGAGTGCTATTTTGTTTGCTTTAGGCGGTTTTATCAATGCAATCTATGCCCGTAGCTTTGATGAAATATCGATTATTCCGACCTTTATTCTGACGCCGATGACCTATTTAGGCGGCGTATTTTATTCAATCAGTTTATTGCCAGAGTTTTGGCAGAACATATCCCTACTGAACCCCATTTTATATATGGTGAACGCCTTCCGTTATGGCATGTTGGGTACGTCAGACATCGCGGTCGAAGTCGCCTTTGGCATTATTTTAGTGTGCATTGTGAGTTTAACGAGTTTTGCGCTTTATTTACTCAACAAAGGCACTGGTATCCGGAACTAAGCTTAAGGCTTGTTCCAGCACCGTAATATCCGCACCTTTTAAATGCGCATTTTCACTCAAATGTCGACGCCATGCTCGCGCACCTACTTGGCCCTGAAACAAACCCAGTAAGTGCCGAGTAATGGATTTTAACGGCCGACCTTCTGACATACGTTGTTCAATATAGGGCAACATCTGCTGTATTACTTGATGCCGTGAAGGTATTTCATGATCATCAGAGAATATTTGCTTATCAGCTTGCGCCAATAGATAGGGATCATGATAAGCCGCACGCCCCATCATCACCCCATCAATGTGTTCTAAATGTAGCTTTGCTTGATCTAATGTTTGTATGCCACCATTAATATCGATATGTAGCTGTGGGAAATCTTGTTTTAGCTGATAAACACGATCATATTCTAATGGTGGAATATCACGATTTTCTTTCGGGCTTAAGCCCTTCAACCACGCTTTTCGAGCATGCATAATAAACATGTCACAGCCTGCCGCTGATACTTGTTGAATAAAGTCATACACAAATTGGTAACTATCATGCTCATCAATACCTAAGCGGGTTTTAACGGTAACAGGTATTGTCACTGCGGCTTGCATCGCCGCCACTCCTTCGGCCACCAGCTGAGGATCGGCCATTAAACATGCCCCAAAGCTACCCGATTGCACACGGTCACTGGGACATCCCACATTAAGATTGATCTCACTATATCCGGCATCTTGTCCAAAACGTGCACAGGCAGCTAAAGCTTTAGGATCCGAGCCGCCCAATTGCAGCGCTAATGGGTATTCGCTGACATCATGTGCCAAAAACCGATCACGCTGACCATGAATCAAAGCGCCTGTTGTCACCATTTCGGTATAAAGCAAACTATGTTTAGAAATCAGCCGCAAAAAATAACGATAATCGCGATCAGTCCAGTCTAGCATGGGGGCAACGGATAGTCGGTGAGATTGTTTCAGCGTTAAATTAGGTGACGTCATAATGTTCAATATTTAGGTAGATTGACCATTTTCGCAAATCAGCGCGTAAAATGTTTGTTTTTCATCAAAAAATGATTCAAATGCAAACAATTCAAGGGGATGGTTTTACTGTTCTAGTGGTCAAAAGTAGCCGTCGTAAAACGACCGCGCTTAAAATTAAAAATGGTGAAGTAAGCATTCACATCCCTTCGCGGCAGTCTATTACAATTGCCCGCCATTTTGTGCAACAAAAAACTCCTTGGATCCAACAAAAACTGCAATATCAGGGCTTGCATTCGCTACCTGAAAAAGAGTTCGTCGACGGCGAATCTTTTTTATTCCTAGGCAAACAATATTCATTGCAGTTGATCCCTAAAGAACGTCCAACGACTGTTATAAAGTCAGCGCAGTCGCTTGAAATACACGGTCGGATAAACAAACTATCAAAAACAGCAATACATGCAGCATTAATTGCCTGGTATAAGCAGCAAGCCGAATTGTACTTACGCTCACAATCTACATTTTTAACATCTCAAACCGGATTGTCACCCCGATCTATAACGGTAAAAACCTATAAAGCACGTTGGGGAAGTTGCAGGTTGAATGGTGATATTCAATATAATTGGAAATTGATCCTAGCACCGCCTGAGATTATTGATTACGTTATTATTCATGAGCTGTGTCATTTACAACAACATAATCATTCTGCTGCATTTTGGCGATTAGTTCAGCAGCATTGCCCTAACTTTAAAACAGCACGATTATGGCTTAAAAATAATGGCGTTTCTTTGGAGGTTTAATTTTTACATTCCTGTTTAAAGTCGATAGCAGCACTGAAAAAGCTCAGCCATTATTTACGTAATAAATCATAATAATTGTATTAAAATCATCATCTCCCGTTATCTCAAACAAGATTTTATCTTGTTTTTTCATTGGGTTTAGACTACTATTCGCCCGTCTGAATAAGGAACGCTGCAACAGGACTCTCCTGCTAGGCTTATTCAAATTAATATTTTAACCGCGTTCATTATTAATCAGTTTTTACTAAATAATAATGAGCGTTGCGTTTTATTGCTTCACTAGCTTGCTTTCACTCCCGCAAGCACCTAAACCAACTCTCTTCACTTTTAAATCCAGTCAATGAGGTAAGTTGATCATGAGTAGTCGTTTAATTTTTACTTCCGAATCGGTCTCTGAAGGCCATCCAGATAAAGTGGCCGATCAGATTTCTGATGCCATATTAGATGAAATCTTGCGTCAAGATCCTAATGCCCGCGTTGCTTGCGAAACACTCATCAAAACGGGTGCAGCAATTGTTGCTGGTGAAATAACCACCTCTGCATGGGTCGATTTGGATGATGTCGTGCGTAAAACCATTACTGATATTGGTTATAACAGTTCTGATGTCGGGTTTGATGGCCAAACCTGTGCCGTGATGTCGTTGATTGGTAAACAATCTTCAGATATCGCCATGGGTGTGGATCGCGATACACCGGAAAACCAAGGCGCTGGTGACCAAGGTTTAATGTTTGGTTATGCCAGCAATGAAACCGATGTGTTAATGCCAGCCCCTATCACTTATGCGCATCGTCTAGTAAAACGTCAAGCTGATGTGCGTAAAAATGGCACTTTGCCTTGGTTACGCCCTGATGCCAAAAGCCAAGTCACCTTTGTATATGAAGATGGCAAACCCGTCGGCATCGATGCCGTCGTACTATCCACTCAACACAATCCCGAAGTGTCATTAAAAGATTTACAAGAAGCGGTGATGGAGGTGATTATTCAACCGACATTACCTGCAGAATGGATTTCTAAAAACACCACGTTCCACATTAATCCAACAGGTCAGTTCATTATTGGTGGCCCAGTAGGTGATGCAGGCTTAACAGGTCGTAAAATCATTGTTGATACTTATGGCGGTATGGCACGCCATGGTGGTGGTGCATTCTCAGGTAAAGATCCGTCTAAGGTTGATCGTAGTGCTGCTTATGCTGGCCGTTATGTGGCTAAAAACATTGTCGCTGCTGGCCTTGCTGATCGCTGTGAAATTCAAGTGTCTTATGCCATTGGTGTTGCCGAGCCGACGTCAATCAGTATTGAAACCTTTGGCACGGGAAAAGTCTCATCCGATAAGCTCGTGCAATTGGTACGTGAACACTTTGACTTACGTCCAGTAGGTCTCGTTAAAATGCTTGATCTGATCCGTCCAATTTATCTCGCAACCGCCGCTTATGGTCACTTTGGTCGTGAAGAACCAGAGTTCACATGGGAACGCACCGATTTAGCTGACACCTTACGCGACGCAGCAGGTATCTAAGCGCACATTAATCGATTTCCGGCAGATCGGACAGTAGTTGTCCGATCTGCAATAAAAAATATTTAAGGATTATGAAAACATGAGTTCTCCAATTGAAAACGTAACACCTGATTACAAAATTGCTGATATCAGTCTTGCTGAATGGGGCGCAAAAGAAATCAAAATCGCTGAAACAGAAATGCCTGGTTTAATGGCAATTCGTGAAGAATACGCGGGCAAAAATCCATTAGCGGGCGCACGTATTGCGGGCTGCTTACACATGACCATTCAAACAGCGGTATTAATCGAGACCTTAATTGATTTAGGCGCTGAAGTACGTTGGTCATCATGTAATATCTTCTCTACTCAAGACCAAGCGGCAGCCGCGATTGCAGCGCAAGATATTCCTGTTTTTGCTTGGAAAGGCGAAACCAACGAAGAAGCTATCTGGTGTATCAAACAAACTATCTTTGGGCCAAACAACTGGCGCCCAAATTTAATCTTGGATGATGGTGGTGATTTAACCCAAATCATGCATGATGAATACCCTGAGTTATTAAAAGATGTTAAAGGTTTATCTGAAGAAACCACGACGGGCGTACATCGTTTATACGAAATGATGAAAGACGGTTCTTTAAAAGTACCTGCTATCAACGTCAATGACTCTGTTACTAAATCTAAATTTGATAATCTTTACGGTTGTCGTGAATCATTATTAGACGGTATCAAACGTGCTACAGACGTGATGATCGCCGGTAAAATCTGTGTCGTTTTAGGTTACGGCGATGTAGGTAAAGGTTGCGCTCAAGCATTCCGCGGTATGGGTGCAACGGTTATGGTCACTGAAATCGATCCGATTTGTGCACTACAAGCAGCAATGGAAGGTTACCGTGTCGTGAACATGAATGATGTGGCTAACTTGGGTGATATTTTCGTTACAACAACGGGTAATGTCGATGTTATCAATCATGACCATATGACAAAAATGAAAAACGAAGCGATCGTCTGCAACATTGGTCACTTTGATAGCGAAATTGATGTCGCATCATTAAAAAAATATGAATGGGTCAACGTCAAACCACAAGTTGATCAGGTTGTTTTCCCTGATGGCAAACGCATCACACTATTAGCGGAAGGTCGATTGGTCAACCTAGGTTGTGCAACAGGACATCCGAGCTTTGTGATGTCAGCATCATTTACTAACCAAGTAATGGCACAAATTGAATTGTGGGAAAACCATTTAGACTACAGTAACGAAGTGTATGTTTTACCTAAATCATTAGATGAAAAAGTAGCCCGTCTGCATTTAGCTAAAATTGGTGTTAACCTGACGGAGTTAACGGATGCCCAAGCTAAATACTTAAGTTTGGACAAACAAGGTCCATACAAACCAGACCATTACCGTTATTAACAGTCTGTAAGTAATGCACTGTAAACTCGGCGTTTCTGATGACAGAAACGTCGAGTTTTTCGGTTAAAACTATATAACACTGTCTTTCTACTTTTTTGTGTATTCACTATGACAAATCAACTCACTATCAGCTGCGAATTTTTCCCACCTAAAACGGACAAGGGCATAGCCACTATGCGAGATGTCCGCCAGCAACTGGCACCGCTGAAACCTGAGTTTTATTCCGTCACCTTTGGTGCTGGAGGGTCAACACAAGACAATACTTTAGATGCTGTTGTTGAAATTCAACAAGCTCACGCCATAACAGGCATTGATGCAGCTCCTCACCTATCATGTGTCGGCTCAACGGCTGAGCGTATTCGCGAGATGCTGACCACATATCAATCGCATGGCATAAAACGCCTAGTGGCCTTACGCGGTGATTTACCTTCGGGTATGCGCGATCCAGGTGATTTTCGTTATGCAAATGAATTAGTCGAGTTTATTCGCCAAGAAACAGGTGATTATTTTACGATTGAGGTCGCTGCCTATCCTGAGATTCATCCACAGGCCGCATCAGCACAAGCCGACTTTACTAATTTCAAACGCAAAGTGGATGCCGGAGCCGATAGTGCGCTTACCCAATACTTTTATAATATTGATTCGTATTTATATTTTCTTGATCGCTGTCAGAAAAATGGTATTGAGATTCCAATAATCCCCGGCATTATGCCGATCAATAATTATTCTCAACTTGCCCGCTTTTCAGATGGTTGTGGTGCAGAAATTCCACGCTGGTTACGTAAGCGACTAGAAGAATTCCATGATGATACTGATTCTTTACAAGCATTTACCTTAGATTTTTTAACGGACTTTACCGAAAAATTGATTAATGTCGGTGTACCGGGCCTACATTTTTATACTATGAATAGGACGGATCCAACACTCACTATCTGCCAACGCTTAGGTTTAATCGACTAAGTTTCGATAAGGCTTTTCGATCGCCATGAACTACTTTACTGAGTCCTTACTTGCCGCCTTTCGCTTAATCATCTCGCTCGATGCCGATATTTTCCGCATCGTCCTGACATCCGTTTTCATTTCTATAACGGCGACACTTATCGCGGCATTACTTGCAATCCCTGCAGGCGTCTCGATGGCACTCAATAGCTTTACTGGCAAAGCCACTCTGCAACACCTTCTCAACACCCTAATGTCGATGCCTACGGTTGTCATAGGTTTATTACTTTATGGTTTGTTTAGTCGTTTAGGCCCTTTAGGCCACTGGGGACTGCTTTACACACCGACCGCAGTCATTATCGCAGAAGCCATTTTGATTTTTCCGATCATGATGAATTTAACCATTTCCGCAGTTAACTCGGCAGATCCGCGCTTAATTCCAACCTTAATCAGTTTAGGAGCGAGATCTTTTACGTTAACGGTACATGTAGTTAAGGCGACACGTTACCCCATTCTAGCGGCGTTAATTATCGGGTTTGGTCGCGCAATTGGAGAAGTTGGTGCAGCCATGATGTTAGGTGGCAATATTCAAGGTTTTACCCGCACAATGACCACGGCTATCGCCCTTGAAACGAGTAAAGGCGAGTTTGAACTTGGTTTGGCACTTGGCTTATTGTTGTTAATGATCGCTTTTGCACTTAATTTTGCCTTGTCATGGTTAAATAAATCATGACATCCGCCTACTCCTTAAACAACATTAAGCTTGAACAGCAAAGTAAAACCATTCTTGATATTCCACAACTAACCATAACATCAGGTCAATGTGTAGCCTTGCTTGGTGAAAATGGTGCGGGTAAAACAAGCCTAATCAATTTACTAGCATTTACACTTCATCCGCAACAAGGTTCGATACAACTATTTGACCAGCCGGTGAACTCAAAGCTCACGCCAAACCAGCGCCGTCGCATAGGGCTAGTGCATCAACAACCCTACCTGCTACCCGGTACCGTGGCAGACAATATTCGCTTAGCGCTAAGCCTACAGGGAGTGCATCAATCTCAGCTTTCAAGCCTTACTCAGCAAGCCCTAAAGCAAGTTAACTTAACGGATTTAGCCGACCAGGCTGCAAATACATTATCGGGTGGCGAATTAAAGCGTGTGGCCATTGCTCGTGCGATTGCCTATCAGCCAGATATATTATTGTTAGATGAACCTTTTTCCCACCTTGACCAGCGGCATATGCAACAACTTGAGGATAGTATTACTCATTTTGCCCAACAAGCTGGCAAGACCGTTGTCTTCTCCACCCATGACCGATTTCAAGCACAAGCATTGGCAAATAAGACGGTTAATCTTATGGCAGGCAAAATAACTGCCGCGCCATTATTAAATCTCTATCATGGTCAATTAAACGAGCATTATTTTGATACTGGCAAGATGCAGTTTCATGTCACCAGCACCCTGAGCCATGCACGTCATCTCGCTGTTGATCCTCGAGAAATAATTGTGTCGCCACAACCGTTGCAATCCAGTATGCGTAATAATTTTTCTGGCCGCTTAACCCTTATCGCTGAAGAAAGTAACGCCATCCGCTTAACCATCCAATGTGCAGAACGTTTCCATGTCATCATTAGTCCTGAAGCGCTCATTAGCCTAAATTTATCTTTAGGAAATACTGTCTGGTTAAGCTTTAAATCCACCGCCGTGACAGTATTTTAATTTTTACGCACTTTACTATAGGCAATGGCATAAGACTTGCGGTACCATTAAGACATGACATTTTATTTTGATTGTGAAAATCTGTGAAACCCTCATTACAGCTGCGTGTAGGCCAAAGCCTATCGATGACACCACAGTTACAACAAGCCATTCGCTTATTGCAATTGTCATCACTTGAATTACAAGCTGAAATTCAAGAAGCACTGGAAACAAACCCATTACTTGAAGTTGAAGACGACTTTGACCAAGATGATCCTTCGCCTTTACAGCAAGAAAGTGACAACACTATCCCGCAGGAAAATCAGGATATTAGCCAGCTTGAAAATGCTTCCATTCCCGATGAGTTACCAACAGATAGTGAATGGGAAGACACCTTCGACACACAACCTATATCACTACTTTCTGGTCAGGTCTCTGATTCAGGGCTAGAGCGCGATAATCAAGACAATAGTAGTGATTCTCTGCAAGAGCATCTGCTTTGGCAAATGCGCTTAACGCCTTTTTCAAGTACTGAGCAAGAAATTGCTGCAACGATCATCGACGCCATTGAAGATGATGGCTATCTAAAAATTACATTAGAAGATATTCAACAAAGCTTAGGCGAGGAATATAATGAGGTTGAATTAGATGAGATTGAAGCCGTACTTCATCGCATTCAGCACTTTGACCCAGTTGGCGTTGCCGCTCGTGATTTACGAGAATGTTTATTAATCCAGCTTAAATTATACGAAACTGAACTTGATCAGATCGCTTTACTGACCGAGCTTATCGATAAACATTTAGATACCTTAGCCAAACGTGATTACGCCCAGATCAAACGTGCCTTAAAAGTCACTGACGAAGAACTGACTGAATTAGTACGTTCAATTCAATTGCTTAATCCTCGTCCAGGCAGTCATATTCAGCAAGATAAAACAGAATATATAGTGCCCGATGTGTACGCGCGCAAAGTAAATGGCCGTTGGCAGTTATCACTAAACCCTGATAACGCACCACGATTACAAGTCGCTGAACATTATGCACAGCTCATCAAGCGTGCAGATAATAGTGCTGAAAACACCTATTTAAAGAATAATTTACAAGAGGCACGTTGGTTTTTAAAAAGCCTACAAAGCAGAAATGAAACCTTATTGAAAGTGGCTGAAGCGATTGTTGATCGGCAACAAGCCTTTCTTGACCATGGTGATGAAGCAATGAAACCCCTTGTTTTGGCCAGTATCGCTGACATTGTCGAAATGCATGAATCCACCATTTCACGTGTCACTACTCGAAAATACTTACACACGCCACGTGGTATTTTTGAATTGAAATATTTTTTCTCTAGCCATGTCAGTACCGACAATGGTGGGGAGTGTTCAGCAACCGCAATACGTGCCATCATTAAGAAACTGGTACTTGCCGAAAACCCAAGAAAGCCTCTCAGCGACAGTAAAATTGCTGAAATTTTGGTGAATCAAGGCATTAATGTAGCGCGTCGCACTATCGCAAAATATCGGGAAACCCTGGCAATTTCCCCCTCGAACGAACGCAAGCGACTGGTGTAAACCAGTTTTATTGACCAACAGGAGTAGTAAAATGCAACTAAACTTAACCGGACAACATGTTGATATCACCGATAGCCTTCGTGACCATGTCAATAATAAATTTGAAAAACTAACTCGTCACTTTGACCACATGACTAATGTTCATGTCATTTTATCTGTTGAAAAAGATCGTCAAAAAGCGGAAGCAACTGTTCATGCTAGCGGCGCAGACTTATTTGCTTCGGATGAGGGTGATAATATGTATACCGCGATTGATAATTTAATTGCAAAGCTTGACCGTCAAATTATCAAACACAAAGATAAAATCAAAAACCATCACCAAGCTGATGGCCATGATATGAAACATAACGCAGGTTAATCTCAGGTTTTATTATGCTCATTGCCGCTTTACTCATGAATGCCGACAATATTCGTTGTCATGATGCTTCCACCAGCAAAAAACGCATCATTGAAAATTTAAGTCTGTTGCTTGCCGCCAATACTGAAGTAGCAAGCGCTGATGCTATTTTTCAGGCATTATTTGAACGTGAACGGCTTGGTAGTACAGGATTGGGCAAGGGCGTGGCAATACCGCACGCCCGTATCCCTGGTATTACACATACCATTGCCGCCATGATGACCTTAGCCACGCCTGTTAACTATGAGTCAGCAGATAATAAGCCCGTGGATATCGCTTTTGGTTTATTAGTTCCAGAAGACGGTAGTGAACAACACCTGCAACAATTAGCGCGATTAGTCAGCTTATTTCGTGAAGAAGAAACCTGCACCAAAATCCGTCAAGCTACCGATGCCGAGCAAATATTTGAAATATTGCTGGCGAGTGATGACGACTAAACCAGTGTGGACACACAAAACGAACGAATAGAAAGTCACCACGGCGTATTCATGAACGTCGCGGGTTACGGCATTTTAATTATTGGTTCACCTGCTATCGGAAAAAGTAGTCTTGCATTAGAATTACTGACTCAAGATCATCAACTAATTGCTGATGATGTCGTCGACTTTTGTTATTCTAATAATGTCGTCAGCGGTCATTGTCCCCCCATGTTATCGGGTTTATTACATACTCGTGAATTAGGCCTTATTTCAGTGTCCAACATCTTTGGTAACAAGGCTTGGCGCAATCAGTATCAACTTGATTATGTTATCGAGCTCACCCAAAAGATTGATTCAATCATTAATCTCGTTGCAGAAAAACAATTTTATACGGTGTTAAACCACCCTTTTCCATTACTAACACTTTCGCTAACAACACCTGCTTCACTTTCCTCCCGGCTATTGTGCTGGTTAAAGATGCAAGCAAACCCTTGTTCGGCAGAAAATAAGCTAAAGCAACATCAATACACCTTAATGAGCGCCGTAAAATGAATGGCAATATGCATCCTGTTCAGCATCGTTTAAATGATGTGATAAAACGCCTTCATGCTCATTTCACTATTTGTCTTAAACATAGAGAGCTTTTATGGCCGTAGGAATCTTGATTGTCTCCCATAATCAAATCGGGACGGAATTAATCAATACCGCGCGACAAATGTTGTCATGCTGTCCCTTGCCAACTAAAGTCCTATCGATTGGCAGTAAAGATAATCCCGCCAGTATTCGACGACAATTTGAAACGGAACTTAAAGGACTCGACCAAGGTAACGGTATTCTTATATTGACTGATATGTTTGGCTCCACGCCAAGCAATATAGCTTGTGCGGTATCAGATCGTAATGATATTCGTATTATTGCTGGGCTCAATTTGCCTATGTTAATTCGCGTACTTAATTATCCTAATTTGAATCTTGATGAATTAGAGAAAAAAGCCATCAGTGGTGGCATCGAAGGGATCGTTTGCTGTCATCACACAGGGTATAAATTATGATTGAACAATCATTCACTATTATTAATAATCTAGGTTTGCATGCTCGCGCTGCGGCCAAATTTGTCACCATCGCTTCACAATTTGAAGCTGATATTCAAGTTTCTCGTAATGGCCGTACAGTGAATGGCAAAAGCATTATGGGTGTTATGATGTTAGCAGCAGGTAAAGGTACAGAGATAAAAGTCAATGCTGAGGGTGATGATGCTGAACTTGCTTTACAGGCTATTGATACGCTTATAAACACTTATTTTGGAGAAGGTGAATGACACTTGAGCTGCAAGGTATTGGTGTTTCGCGAGGGATCGCTATTGGTAAGGCACATATACTGTTCCACAATCAGCCGGATGTTCGAGAATATCTAATTCCCGCCTTTGCGATTGAGGAAGAAGTTGAGCGGTTTATTGATGCACTCACCGAGGCAAAAAAACAACTCAAGGCCATTCGCAATCAGATCCCCGCTAATGCGCCTACCGATGTTTCGGCCTTTATCGACACACACTTATTGATGCTGAATGACTCATCTCTATCTAAAGTACCAATAGACATGATTCGCTCCCGCCATTGTAATGCAGAATGGGCCTTACAGTTACAACGTGATGCTTTGATTAATGTCTTCAATGAAATGGATGACCCTTATTTACGCACGCGACGTGATGATGTAGATCATGTGGTTAATCGTATCCATCGCATTTTATCTGATCAAGATATCGCCGATCATGAAATACCCGATGGACGCCTAAAAGGTCACATCATTATTGCCGAAGATTTAACGCCGGCAGATACCTTATTAATGCAACATCAAGGCATCGCCGCCTTTGTCACCGAACATGGCGGCGCGACATCACATACAACCATTTTGGCTCGAAGTTTGGGGATTCCCGCGATTGTCGGCGTGGGATCGGTGCGCCGTTACATTCAAGATAATGAGCTGCTGATTGTTGACGGTGAAAACGGCATGTTGATTGCGGGTGCCGATGAAATAACCGAGGCTGAATATCGGGTTCGTCGCATTGCGTTTGATAAACATATTGCCTCACTTAGCAAATACAAATCTCAACCCACAAAAACCCGCAATGGCAAAACTATTACCTTATTAGCCAATGCCGAATTACCTGAAGATATTTCGGCCATTAGCAATATTGGTGCCCAAGGTATAGGTTTATACCGTACCGAATTTTTATATATGAATAGGACAGCTCCGCCAGAAGAAGAAGAACAGTTGGCAGCCTACCGTGACGTTGTTGAAGGCATGAATAATCAACCTGTCACCATTCGTACTTTCGATTTAGGGGCCGATAAGACCGTCGATGGCGGCCGTTCATCTAGTCAAACCACAACCAACCCAGCCCTCGGCTTGCGTGCGATTCGGCTGTGTTTGAAATTTCCAGCGATGTTTCGCACCCAACTCCGGGCGATTTTGCGGGCATCTGCATTTGGGAAAATTAAAATCATGTTCCCCATGATTTCCAGCACCCAAGAACTATTACAAGCAAAACACTTATTACAACTATGCAAACAAGAGTTAGATAACGAAGGTTTGGAATATGACCGCCATATTGAAATTGGCGCGATGATTGAGATCCCTGCCAGCGCAGTCTGTGCTGAGATGTTTGCCAAACAGGTCGATTTTTTATCTATAGGAACCAATGATCTTATCCAATATACCTTAGCCATTGACCGTATTGATGATAATGTGAATTATCTTTATGACCCACTACATCCTGCGGTATTGAAACTAATTTCTATGACCTTAGATGCGGGGAAAAAACACGATATTCCTGTCTCTATGTGTGGTGAAATGGCCGGCGACCCTCGCTACACGCGCTTGTTACTTGCTATGGGCTTAGAATATTTCAGCATGCATCCCAATGCATTATTAGTCGTCAAACAAATTATAAATGAAACCGACTTAACACTATTGCCAGGTAATACACTGCAAATAATGGAGATGGCTGATGCTAGCGATGCCCAAATTTTATTAAATAAGATAAATAACACTAAACTCAAATTTTATTAAATAAAATTTAAAATACGCAACACTAGATAGATTAGCTTGTCGTTATTATTAATTAGACGGGGCAATATTGCGTCCTCCTGCTATGACGAAAATCTGCGCATAACGGTGAGAAGTAGAAATACGGGGGCGTATTTGATCAAACATCACGGTGCATTAATGTAAATGAACATTGAGGCTTGCCATGACATTATGGGCAACATAATGTCATGCAGAAAGATCTCGCCCTATTTAACACTACCCAGTCACTCGGCAAGCCGCTAGAATATAGGCCTCACCACACATTTTCCCTATGTTCGCCATATTTTGAGACTAGGTCATGTCAGAGCTCGATGAACAACATGCTATTAATTTACCGCTTGAGACGCTATCTGAAGCGCTAAAAAGTGGGCGCTTTCTACGCATGCGTAGATTACTAGCAAGTCTTCATCCCGCAGAAACCGCTCATTTGCTCGAATCATTGCCGCCCAACGAACGAAAAATATGTTGGCCGATCATCCCGCCAGATCTGCGCGGTGAGGTTTTATCCTATATAGGTGATGATGTCCGTTCAGGTTTAATGACTGACATGGATACCGCTGACTTGCTCAGCGCTACCGAAGATCTTGATGCCGATGATGTCGCCGATATCCTGCAAGACTTACCTGAACATGTCATGCGTGAAGTATTACGAGCGATGGATGATCAACATCGTCGCCGAATTGAAACTATCTTGGCCCATGAGGAAGATACAGCCGGTGGTTTGATGAATACGGACGTTATCACCGTGCGGTCAGATATCACGCTCGAAGTGGTATTGCGTTATCTACGCATGCTTGGAGATTTACCTGACAATACCGATAGCCTTTATGTCGTCGATCATGAAGATAAATACCTAGGCACATTACCTCTTGCCAAAGTAGTTAGTCGCAGTCGCTCATTAACCGTGAGCAATGTAATGTCTAACCAAATCAAGGCCATTCCAGTATTAACGTCGGAGACGGATGTCGCACATCGCTTTGAAAAGCATGATCTTATTTCCGCCCCCGTTGTCGACAAAGATAACCATATTGTTGGTCGTATTACCATTGATGACGTGGTCGATGTTATCCGTGATGAAGCTGAACATTCCATGCTGAGCATGGCCGGTTTAGGGGAAGATGAAGATACCTTCGCACCCGTGAAAAAAAGCATACATCGCCGTTCATTGTGGTTAGGCGTCAATTTACTCACGGCCTTTTTAGCATCATGGGTCATCGGACTATTTGATACCACCATTGAAAAACAAGTCGCACTTGCCATTTTAATGCCCATCGTCGCCAGTATGGGGGGGGTTGCAGGAAGTCAAACCCTCACTCTCGTCATTCGCTCGATGGCATTAGGACAACTTAATGATAAAAACCAGCGCTGGTTATTACGCAAGGAACTCGCCGTGGGTGCCAGTAATGGCCTTATTTGGGCATTCGCTATCGCCATAGTCACTATTTTTTGGTTTGGTAGTATTTCATTAGGCGTATTAATGGGTTCCGCAATTATTATCAATTTAATTGCCGCAGCCCTCGCAGGCGTAACAATTCCCATTTTGTTAAAACGTGCTGGAATCGACCCTGCGCTATCAGGCGGTGTATTACTAACAACCGTTACCGACGTAGTTGGTTTTATGGCATTCCTCGGATTTGCTACCCTATTCATTGTTTAAAAAATTATTGAGACCTTAACGCTATGTCAGGCAACAGCTTCGGAAAATTATTTACCATAACCAGTTTTGGTGAAAGTCACGGCCCTTCCATTGGCTGTATTGTGGATGGTTGTCCCCCAGGCATTGCGTTAACCGAAGCAGATTTACAAGGTGATCTGGATCGTCGTCGTCCTGGAAAAACCCGTTATGTGACTCAACGTCAGGAATTAGACCAAGTTAAAATTTTATCTGGCGTATTTGAAGGCAAAACAACCGGCACATCTATCGGCATGATCATTGAAAACACCGATCAACGTTCAAAAGACTACGGCAACATCATGCACCAGTTCCGACCAGCACATGCTGATTACACCTATCACCAAAAATATGGCTTTCGTGACTATCGTGGTGGTGGTCGTTCTTCTGCTCGCGAAACCGCCATGCGTGTTGCCGCCGGCGGCATCGCAAAAAAATATCTTCGCGAACGTTACGGCATTGGAATTCAAGGTTATTTAGCTCAATTAGGCCCCGTGAAAATAGAAAAACTCGACTGGGAACATATTGAAAAAAGTGCTTTTTTCTGTCCAGATCCAAATAAAGAACAAGCGATTGAAGACTATATGAAGTCATTGAAGGGCGATTCTATCGGTGCACGGATTAATGTTGTTGCTCGTAATGTACCACCTGGCCTAGGCGAACCTATTTTTGATCGACTTGATGCAGAAATTGCCCATGCAATGATGAGTATCAACGCTGTCAAAGGTGTGGAAATTGGCGCTGGATTTGACGCTGTCACCCAAAAAGGTTCTGAACACCGCGATGAAATTACACCTGAAGGTTTTTTAAGCAACAATGCCGGTGGCATATTAGGTGGCATATCGAGCGGTCAAGATATCTTGGTCAGCATGGCACTCAAGGCCACGTCTAGCTTGAGTATTCCTGGGCGCAGTATCAATACTGATGGTGAAGCTGTTGAAGTTATTACCAAAGGTCGTCATGATCCTTGTGTCGGTATTCGTGCTACACCGATTGCTGAAGCTATGTTAGCCATCGTATTAATGGATCATATGCTTCGTCACCGTGCACAAAATAGTGATGTCACAACGACGACACCGATTATTCCCGCTCAAGCATAAAATAAGGCGTGGCCCTTAACAATAAGCCTTATTGGCGTCTCTCTGGCTTTTATTTTTTTTATTTTGCATCATTAGGTGTGCTACTCCCCTACTGGGGACTCTACTTACAGTGGAAAGGCTTCTCGGCTCAAGAAATTGGTGAGTTTACTGCTATATTGCTTGTTACCCGAGTCATTGCACCCAATATATGGAGTTGGATAGCGGACCATCATGGTCAGCGAATGAAGATTGTCCGTTTTGGCAGCTTAATGAGCGTCATTGCTTTTTCGGCAGTTTTATTTGGCAATAGCTATATCTGGATCGCTGGCGTCTTGCTGCTCTTTAGCTTTTTCTGGAATGCTACCTTACCTCAATTTGAAGCCACCACCTTGCAACATCTCGGTGAACATAGTCATCATTACAGTCGGATAAGAATTTGGGGCTCGGTGGGTTTTATCGTTATCGTCGTCACCTTAGGGGCTTTATTAGAGCATTTTGATGCCAGCATCATCCCTTACACCATGTTGGTTAGCTTGCTTGCAATCTGGTTGATCAGTTTGACTGTTCCTGAGTCATCGCCGCGCCATTTAAGCTTAAACGATCAGCCCTTGATGACTATTTTGAGACGGCCCGAAGTGCTCGCATTTTTAGCAATCTGTTTTCTCATTCAACTCAGTCATGGGCCTTATTACACGTTTTATACTATTTATTTAGAGCAATACCATTATAGCCGCACACTGATCGGTCAACTATGGGCCTTAGGCGTGATCGCTGAAGTCGCTGTGTTTTTGTTTATGCATCGTTGGTTACCACACTACGGCATACGTAAAGTACTCTTAGTCAGTTTATTATTAAGTACAATCCGTTGGCTCATCATCGGGTTTTATCCCGATTCTTTAGCCTTACTGTTATTCGCTCAATTACTACATGCAGCAAGTTTTGGTACATTTCATGTGGCAGCTATCGAATGGGTTCATCGGCATTTTACAGGTAAAAATCAAGGTCGGGGTCAGGGCTTATATAGTAGCGTTGGCTTTGGTGCCGGCGGCGCTATTGGTAGTTTATTTAGTGGTTATTTCTGGTTGTCACCAGGCCCAACTGCCACCTTTGGCATAGCAGCAGTGGCAACCACACTTGCATTCTTCATATGTCTTCGCTGGTTAAAAGATACGTATTAACACTAAATATCAATTTTTTGCTTTATCGTGTTAGGAAAGACCTTTCCATATCTCCAAACAATACCTATACTATCAAGATATTAATATTATCTTGAGTTAAAGGGAGTTCGGAAGGACGGCCGCAACAGCCTCCAACCAAGCATCTATGCATTTTTCTATAAAGAAAGGGCTTGAATTGCCCATCGCGGGTGAGCCCGTACAAGCCATTGATAATGTGAGTTCTGTCAGATCTGTCGCTGTTTTAGGTAATGAATATGTTGGGATGAAGCCCACCATGCTCGTTGAAGAAGGGCAGGAAGTAAAACTAGGTCAAACACTCTTCACAGATAAAAAAAATCCCCGCGTACATTTTACTGCTCCAGGTGCAGGCAAGATTATCTCGATTAAGCGAGGAGCTAAACGGGCATTGCAAGCCGTTATTATTGAACTTGAAGGTAATGATGAAACCACTTTCCAGGCTTACGAAGCTTCAAAATTAAACAACTTAAGCCGTGATGATGTAAAAAATAATCTCCTTAACTCTGGCCTATGGACAGCATTACGGACTCGTCCTTACAGTAAATCACCACTTCCTGAAACAAATCCACATGCTATTTTTGTCACGGCAACAGAGACTAACCCACTCGCCGCAGATCCTAGTGTCATTATTAACGAATACACTGACGATTATGCCTATGGCTTGACGGTATTAAGCCGTCTTACTGACGGCAAAGTGTTTGTTTGCCAAGCTGAAAATGCACCTATTGCCAGCACCTCGTCATCAAACATAGAAACCCATAGCTTTTCTGGCCCGCACCCTGCAGGCTTAGCAAGCACTCACATTCACTTACTTGCTCCAGTTAATGCTCACCGAACGGTATGGCAAATTAACTATCAAGATGTCATTGCTATAGGCAAGTTATTCACCACGGGACATTTGTGGGTTGAGCGAATCATTTCATTAGCAGGCCCTGTCGTGAACAAACCTCGTTTATTACGAACACGCTTAGGTGCATACACCGAAGATTTAGTTCGTGGCGAGCTACAAAACGTACAATCACGCGTTATTTCAGGTTCGGTTTTCCATGGTCACACCGCAAGCAACTGGGCGGCATACCTTGGACGATTCCATAATCAAATCTCAGTCATTGCAGAAGCAACCGAGCGTGAATTTTTTGGCTGGATAAAACCTGTTGGTAAAAACAAGTTCTCAGCACTCAATGTGTTCATCTCTAAAATATTAGGCTCCAAACAACTCAATTTGACGACCTCACAAAATGGCAGCCCTCGTGCTATGGTGCCCGTCGGAACCTTTGAGCGAGTGATGCCCTTAGATATTCTGCCGACACAGTTATTGCGTGCATTAATTGTTCACGATACTGATGCTGCTCAAGCCCTAGGCGCCCTAGAATTAGATGAAGAAGATTTAGCACTTTGCTCTTTCGTTTGTTCAGGCAAGTTTGACTATGGCCCTGTTCTGCGTAGCAACCTTACTCAAATAGAAAAAGAAGGATAAGCATGGCCCGTTTGCGACGTTTCCTTGATAAGATTGAGCCTTCATTTCAAAAAGGCGGCCCTTATCATAAGTATTTTGCCGTCTTTGAAATGGTGGATACCTTCCTCTATTCTCCTGCTGATACCACTCGCGGCTCCCCTCATGTCCGTGATGGGATCGACCTTAAAAGACTAATGACTTACGTCGTCATCTCGACATTACCCGTCATTATGATGATGTTATGGAATACAGGTCATCAGGCGAATCTAGCCATGGCCGAGATGGGCATGACTCAGCTTGATGGTTGGAGAGGCTCAGTCATTAGTTATTTGGGCGTTGGTTTTGATCCCAACAGTCTAACGGCCAGTATGTTTCATGGCTTACTGTATTTTCTACCCATTTACCTGACAACCTTGATTGCCGGCGGCACATTTGAAGTATTATTTGCCGCAGTACGTAATCATGAAGTAAATGAGGGTTTCTTAGTAACATCCATGCTGTACACCTTGATTTTACCTGCCTCAACGCCTTTGTGGCAGGTCGCTTTAGGTATTATTTTTGGTGTAGTGTTAGGTAAAGAAGTATTTGGTGGTACGGGTAAAAACTTCTTGAATCCGGCATTAACAGGCCGTGCATTTTTATACTTTGCTTACCCAGCTCAAATGTCAGGTGATGCCGTCTGGACGGCTATTGATGGTTTTTCAGGTGCAACACCGTTAGCTTTGGGCGCAGCGGGTGGACTAGAAGCCATCACTAATGCAGGTTTTACTTGGACACAGACTTTCTTAGGATCAATGCAAGGTTCTATCGGCGAAACATCAGCCCTAGCGTGCTTAATCGGCGCCGCATTTTTACTCTACACTCGTGTAGCTTCTTATCGCATCATTTTCGGCGTATTTTTAGGCATGGTTGTCACCAGCCTTCTATTCAATTGGATCGGCAGCGATACTAACCCTATGTTTGCCTTACCCTGGTACTGGCATTTAACACTCGGAGGTTTCGCATTCGGCATGATCTTTATGGCAACAGATCCAGTATCGGCGGCGATGACCAATAAAGGCCGGTGGATTTATGGCGCATTAATTGGTTTCATGACGGTATTGATTCGCGTCATAAACCCAGCGTTCCCAGAAGGCATCATGCTTGCCATTCTGTTTGCCAACATTTTTGCACCGCTGATTGATTATTTCGTCGTCCGTGCCAATGTTCAACGTAGATTAAAGCGAAGTTAAGGGCTATGGAAGAAACTAATCAAAATAAAGGATTCTTTGGCAAATTACTTAGCTTGCCAAATGATAGTCCTAAAAAAACAATTATTGTTGCAACCCTACTGTGTCTTGTCTGTTCGGTATTGGTATCAACGTCAGCAGTCATGTTTAAACCCCAGCAACTAGCCAATAAACAAGCTGATATAAGAAAAAATATTTTAGGTGTAACCGGCTTATTAACTGAAGAGGCAGATGTAAACGCCTTATTTGAGCAATTCGAAATCAAAGTGGTTGATCTCGATACGGGAGAATACAGTGATATCGACCCTGCGACTTACGATCAACGTAAAGCATCTGCTGACCCTGCTCAAAGTGTAAAATTAACGGCAGAACAAGATATTGCTGGCATTGGCCGCCGTGCCAAGTTAGCGACGATCTACATATTAAAAGATGGCGATACTATCAAACAAATTGTTTTGCCCATTCATGGTTACGGCCTGTGGTCTACTTTATATGGTTTTATTTCCTTTGAAAGTGACTTTAATACTATTGGTGGACTGCAGTTTTATGCCCATGCTGAAACACCGGGTTTAGGTGGCGAAGTCGACAATCCTAAATGGCGCGAACAATGGCAAGGAAAAAAGGCATTTAGTGAAAACGGCGAATTAGAAATAAAAGTCATCCGTGGACATGTAGATTTTAAAGTCGCTGGCGCTGAACATCAGGTTGATGGCTTATCTGGAGCAACGTTGACAAGCCGAGGCGTATCAAATCTAGTCAATTACTGGCTAGGCGACCATGCTTTTGGTCCTTATTTGAAAAAAATGCGCTCCGAAGTGGAGAAATAAAAGATGGCAAACGATATAAGATCAAGTGTGGTTGATCCACTGATTGATAATAACCCGATAACCCTACAAGTATTAGGTGTCTGTTCAGCATTAGCGGTTACAACAAATTTGATGGCAGCACTCATTATGAGTATCGCCCTCACAACGGTCACCGCATTCTCGAGCGCATTTATCAGTTCAATTAGAAATCATATTCCTTCGAGCATTCGCATTATCGTACAAATGACAATTATTGCCTCGTTGGTAATTGTGGTAGACCAACTACTTAAAGCCTATGCCTTTGAAGCTAGCAAACAATTATCTGTTTTTGTCGGATTAATTATTACCAACTGTATCGTTTTAGGTCGCGCTGAAGCATTTGCAATGAAAAACCCTCCTCTTACTAGTTTTTTTGATGGTATTGGTAATGGTCTAGGTTATAGCTTAGTTTTAATGACTGTTGGCTTTTTCCGTGAGCTTTTAGGCGCTGGTAAGTTATTTGGCCATCAAGTTATTCCTGTCGCGAATGATGGTGGCTGGTATATGCCCAACGGCTTGATGTTATTGCCACCTAGCGCATTTTTTATTATCGGTTTACTTATCTGGGTAATCCGCAGTGTGAAAAAAGAGCAAGTAGAGTCTGCTGACTATCAAATTCACCAAGTTCATCGGACAGAGGTACTGTAAGTGGAACATTATTTAAGTCTCTTTATCCGCTCAATTTTTATTGAGAATCTTGCTTTATCTTTTTTCTTAGGCATGTGTACCTTCCTCGCCGTTTCGAAAAAAATCGAAACCGCATTAGGCTTAGGTATTGCCGTTGTTATGGTGCAAATGATTACCGTACCGGCCAACAATCTAATTTATCAATACCTACTCAAAGATGGAGCCTTAGCTTGGGCAGGTATGCCTGATGTCGATTTAAGCTTCCTAGGTTTAATCAGTTATATCGGCGTGATTGCTGCCATGGTGCAAATTCTAGAAATGGCGATGGATAAATATACACCTGCGCTCTATAACGCATTGGGTATATTCTTACCCTTAATCACCGTTAACTGTGCCATTCTTGGTGGTACATTATTCATGGTTGAACGTGATTATAATCTTGCCGAAAGCGCGGTATATGGTGTGGGTAGTGGATTAGGCTGGGCAATGGCGATTACCGCAATTGCCGGCATAAGAGAAAAACTCAAATATTCTGACGTACCCGATGGTCTGCAAGGCCTCGGAATCACCTTTATAACTGCTGGCCTGATGGCGCTAGGATTTATGGCATTCTCGGGGATTCAACTATAATGGAAATAGTACTGGGCATTGCCCTTTTTACCGTCATTATTATGGCATTAGTATTTTTGATCTTAAGTGCGCGATCAAAGCTTGTATCCACCGGTGACATTAGCATTGTTATCAACGATGAAAAAACAGTTAGTTGTGCTGCGGGTGGTAAATTATTAGGTGCATTAGCTGATGCGAATTTATTTGTATCTTCAGCTTGCGGCGGTGGCGGCACATGTGGTCAATGTAAAGTAAAAGTATTTGAAGGTGGCGGTTCAATTCTGCCAACAGAGCAGTCACATATCACTAAACGCGAAGCAGCACAGGGCGAGCGTCTATCTTGCCAAGTAGCCGTGAAACAAAACATGAAAATCCAAGTACCTGAAGAAGTATTTGGTGTAAAAAAATGGGAATGCACGGTTCGCTCTAACGATAATGTTGCAACCTTCATCAAAGAACTCGTTTTAGAGTTACCTTCCGGTGAAAAAGTGGACTTTAAAGCGGGCGGCTTTATTCAAATTGAATGCCCACCTCATATCAGTGAATACAAAAACTTTGATATTGATCAAGAGTATCGCGGTGATTGGGATCGCTTTGATATGTGGCGTTACACTTCAACCGTAAAAGAAGATGTCATTCGTGCTTATTCAATGGCGAACTACCCTGAAGAAGAAGGCATCATCATGCTGAATGTGCGAATAGCATCACCACCACCCGGTGCTGATGATGTTGCACCAGGCCAAATGTCATCCTACATCTTTAACCTGAAAGCCGGCGACAAAGTCACAATATCGGGACCATTTGGTGAGTTTTTTGCCAAAGATACCGATAAAGAAATGGTCTTCATCGGTGGTGGTGCAGGTATGGCACCAATGCGTTCACATCTATTTGACCAACTTCGCCGCTTACAGAGCAAACGTAAAATATCGTTTTGGTATGGTGCTCGTAGCGTGCGTGAAATGTTTTATGTTGATGACTTTGATACCTTGCAAACTGAAAATGATAATTTTCAATGGCATGTCGCCCTATCTGATCCAGCTGAAGAAGATAATTGGACGGGCTATACGGGCTTTATTCATAATGTGCTGCGTGATAACTATCTTAAAGATCACCCTGCGCCAGAAGACTGTGAATTTTATATGTGTGGACCACCGATGATGAACTCGGCAGTCGTTAACATGTTGGAAGAGCTTGGTGTTGAACGCGATAATATCTTCCTTGATGATTTTGGTGGTTAATGAGCACTTTTATTGCTACATTTATTATCATAGCCATTGCCGTTATTGGCATGGCTATCGGCGTACTTTTAGGTCGCCCCGCCATTAAAGGTAGTTGTGGCGGCTTAAACCAAGTTGGTTTAGCGGGCAGTTGTAGCGGCGCATGTTCAGCTGACGAAAAAGAAGTTTGCGAACTTAAAAAGGCCGCATTAGCAGCTAAAGAAAACTAAATATCGGAGAGAAGATATGTTGGCATCACTAAAAGTAAAAGATTACATGTCTGTAAACAAATGTACATTTTCCACCGATATGGACATATTATCTGCAATCCATCACATGCTTGAGTCTAAGATATCAGGAGCGCCTGTCCTCGATCAACATGGCAATATGGTTGGTTTTTTATCAGAGAAAGACTGTATGCAAGTCGCTTTGAATGCAGGTTATCAACAATCAGGTGCTGCAGGTCGGGTATCTGAATTCATGAGCTTAGGTGTAGATACTATCGATGTTGACACCCCTATCATCGAAGTAGCTGAACTATTTTTAAAAGGCTCTTTTAAGCGGTTTCCTGTCGTGATGGATAACAGATTGGTAGGAACTATTACCCGTCAAAATATTCTACGCGCCTTGGCTTATATTTCATCGCCTGAAAGCACTCAAAAGCCATGTAAACAACCAGCTAAACAATCTGTTCACTCATAAGTCATTGGTCGCTAAATACTTAAGTTAATCGATGAGTTAAGACTGTGGAGCTATATATCCTTCACTGCCTACTCGCTGAGATGAAGGCTCTCCACAAAAATAAGTTCACAGGCATGAGCCCCCGTGTCATCCCGTGTTAATGAGCTCTGCCAATGCCAACCATCTTGTGCATCAACCCGTACTAGATAGCCACGAATTTCAATAATTTCACCTTGCGAGACCTGCTTCATCATCGATTCAACAGCATTATTTGCTGGAATAAGATGCATATTGGCACTTTGAGTCTCTATATCCCTACGCGGAATAGGGAAGTCTTGCACCTGCCACCGATACCAACGGCCTGATTGGTTAATTACGATATTATTTATTACCGTTTCATCTGACATACTTTTCCAGCCTAGCGCTAAATCCATCGGTGATAAATCAGATTCTCGTCCTAGCCGATAATTATTTTTTGATAATATTTTTGCTTTGATGACAAATTCTGCTAGTGGTGTTATCTGATAGCCCTTAAAATCGAAATATTCTGCATTTTGTATAATCACCTGCTTTGGAATGTCAGTTACCATTACTCCTGGACCAAGTTGCACTGGCTTGTCACCTTCCATCAATGTCCAGCAGGCAGCAATCACAAAGAGTAGTAACAACACATTTTTCATACTATGAGCGCATGACTACTTTATTAAATTTAAAGCGCTTACTTGCCCATACAATCAATATTATTACCGGCATACCCATAAATGCCGTCACGAGAAAGAAAGATTGATAACCTAAGGCATCCACCATTGCACCCGAATAACCACCTAAGACCTTCGGTAATAAGGTCATTAATGAACTAAAAATTGCATACTGAACTGCGGTAAAAGAGATATTGGTTAGACTAGATAAAAAGGCGATAAAAGCCGCACTCGCTAATCCAGCAGAGAGATTGTCGGCAGATATAACAATATACAACATCAGCATATCGTGGCCAGCTGCTGCAAGTAACATAAATAGTAAGTTGGTCAATGCTGATAATAGTGCGCCTAAAAATAGAATCCGCATGACACCAAAACGTACAGCCAACAGTCCTCCTAAAAAACCACCCGCAATCGTCATGAACAAACCAAATGTTTTTACAACACTCGCAATTTCGATTTTGGTAAAGCCCAAGTCTTGATAAAAAACATTAGAGATCACACCCAGAACAATATCAGAAATGCGATACAATCCAATTAAAGCTAATAACAACCATGCGAGTGCCACGCCATAGCGTTGAAAAAAATCTTTCACCGGCTCAACATAAGTATTTTTGACCAGATCTTGCTCAATTAAACCGGACAAAATCATGCTCTTAGTCACAGCAGCAGCGGCCAAAAGTGCGACAGCCAATCGAACTAATTCGATCATAAAGGCTGCAAAATTAGCATTACCAAGCACGGCTGATAGAGCTAACTTCATCTCCAACGCTATATCTGCACTAAAATAAAAGCTAGCGACAAAGCCGAGCGCAGCCATTACGAATAACAATAAAAAGCTAAAATGTTGTCGCTGTTCAGCACCGCTATTTTCTTTATATTCCGTGTCAGGCTCAGGAATTATCAATGTGGTAATAACTCCCACCAACATGACCCCCGCCATAGCAAGATAAGTCAGTTGCCATGCCAGATAATTATAATTATTGCTTGTGGAGCCCCAGTAACTTGCTAAAAACAAAGCTCCTGCGCCGGCAATAATCATTCCGATTCGATAACCTGCAATATAACTAGATGACATTAAAGCCTGTAAATCACCTTCGGCTGATTCAATACGATAGGCATCTATCACCACATCTTGAGTGGCCGATGAAAAACCCAGCATAACGGCAGCCCATGCCATTACAGTAAGCGCATCGGTAGCAGGGTCGATAAAGGCCATCATCGCAATAGCAATCATAATCATTAATTGAGATAACAACAGCCATGCTCGACGACGTCCTAATAATGCCGTGAATATCGGTAACGGTAATTTATCAACTAATGGTGCCCATACAAACTTAAAGGAGTAGCCCAATGCCGCCCAGCTAAAGTACGTCACCGCCTCACGCTCAACGCCTGCTTCGCGTAACCATAAACTTAATGATGAAAATATCAGTAATAGTGGTATGCCTGCCGATACGCCATAAAACAACATCGTTACCACTCTAGGATGTAGAAATGACTTTAGTGTTTCACCCCAGCTTTTGCGTTGCGCAGCATCGGTCATTCTGTCTTCAGCATATAGTCATAATCGATAATCAATGGGGCATGGTCAGAAAATCGTTCTTCTTTATAAATATCAGTCACTAACACTTTACCTTTTAAGCTTGGCGACAAGACTTGGTAGTCAATCCGCCATCCCACGTTATTAGCCCACGCTTGCCCGCGATTAGACCACCATGTGTATTGATGTTCTTCCTGAACCAACTCACGAAAACCATCAACAAAACCCGCATCATCAAATAAGGTATCTAACCATGCACGCTCCTCAGGCAAAAAACCTGAATTCTTCTGATTTCCTTTCCAATTACGAATGTCTTCATTTTTGTGCGCAATATTCCAATCGCCACAAATAATATAGTCTCGACCAGAGGCTTTCATTTCATCTAAGCGCGTCATCATATAATCCATACAGCGATACTTAAAGACCTGACGTTCTTCCTTCGACGACCCCGATGGCATGTATAAAGAAATCACACTTAAATTGCCAAATTTCGCTTCAATATACCGTCCTTCAGAATCAAAATCATCATGACCCATACCAGTGATTACCTCATCAGGCTTGTGCCGGCAATATAATGCGACACCGCTATAGCCCTTCTTTTCAGCATCATGGTAAAAGCAAGAATAACCCGCAGGGTGATACACTTCATCACTCAACTGGTCAATTTGCGCTTTTGTTTCCTGCACACACACCACATCAGCCTGCGCGAGCTTAAGCCAATCAAAAAAACCTTTCCGTGCTGCCGCGCGAATTCCATTGACATTTGCCGTAATAATTCTCATAATTTATTTCCGTAATAAAACTTTATACATAATAACATTTACAAACAGTATAAAAATCAGGATAATGCTCTGTTCTTTATACATGAATAACTAAATTTTTTAGGAGAACCACTTTGGCAAACTCTGCTCAAGCAAAAAAACGCGCTCGTCAAGCGGAAGATAACCGCCAACTTAACGCTAGTCAACGTTCTGCAATGCGCACAAGCATCAAAAAGTTACAAGCTGCAATCACTAGTGGTGACAAAGATCTAGCAACTGCTGCTTTTAAAGCCGCTGTTCCTTTCCTAGATAAAATGGCTCGCAAAGGCCTTGTTCATAAAAACGCAGCTGCTCGTAGCAAAAGCCGTTTGAACAACGCGGTACGCGCACTATAGAATATTAAGCATTTATTGCTTTATAAAAAAACCGACCCTAAGTCGGTTTTTTTATGCCTGCCATTTAGATACACTTCAAATAAGTTAGGGCTAAGATGTAATAACTAAATTATCTCGATTAACTAGCTCGGGATCATCTAAATAGCCTAATAACGCTTCGATATCTCGGCTGGCATGCCCCATAATCCGTCGCGCCTCTTCATCATTGTAATTAACAAGTCCACGGCCAACTTCTAAGCCGGAAAGGTCGGTACATATAACTAAGTCACCACGGCTAAATTTACCCTCAATGGCTTTAACACCCACAGGTAATACACTGCGACCTTGCTGACGAATAACACTGACCGCGCCATCATCTAAACTAATTCGCCCTTTAGGGATATGTCCTAAAAGCCATTGTTGGCGTGCCGTCATCGGTTCATTATCAGGCCAAAGTAGCGTGCCAATACCAATTCCTGCAGCCAAATGGCGTAAATTTTCTGGATCTTGACCCGACAAAATAACAGTAACAGCACCCGAACGAGCAGCACGTCGCGCAGCTAGTAACTTAGTCGCCATTCCGCCACGGCCAAGAGAGCCCGTTCCGGCACCTGCCATGTCATCTAATGCAGGATTACTAGCAGCAGATGCGGCTATCATTCGTGCATCAGGGTTAATTCTAGGATCAGAATCAAACAAACCATTCTGATCCGTTAAAATTACCAATACATCCGCTTCAACTAAGTTTGCAGTCATAGCAGCCAACGTATCATTATCACCAAAACGAATTTCTTCAGTAGCAATGGTATCGTTTTCATTTACAACTGGCAGCACGCCCATTTCTAATAAGGTATGCAATACACTCCGGGCATTAAGATAACGGCCACGATCCGACAAATCGGAATGGGTGAGCAAGATCTGAGCAGTATGTATATCATGCTGTTTACATTCTGAAGCGTAAGCTTGAATTAACTTCATTTGCCCTACACTCGCAGCAGCTTGCAGTTTATGCAAGGCGTGAGGACGTTTAGTCCAGCCTAACTGCTGCATTCCCGCAGATACTGAGCCAGAAGTGACCAGAACTACTTCTTTGCCTTGGGCGCGCAGCTGAGCAATTTCACCACTCAGCCAACGGATTCGATCATAATCTAATCCTTCTCCTACCCGAGTAAGTAGAGCACTCCCTATTTTAATAACCCAACGTTTAGTATTAACAAGTTGCTGGTGCGGACTGATCACTCTTTATTCCTCTAACTGTGCAGCTTCTAATGCAGCTTGAGCTAGCTCTGCTTCATTTAATTCGTCTAAATAATCCATGATTTGTTCACATAATTCATGACAAGCTTCGCCTGAATGTCCGCTAATACGGAAGACTTTACCTTGCCAATTTAAGCGTTCTAAAACATCCTGACAAATCTCCTCTCGAATATCTTCAGGTATTAAATCCATTTTATTCAAAACCAACCATTGTGGCTGGCTACCAAGCGCTTCGCTGTAATGTTCTAATTCGCGATTGATCGTTAAAACGCTTTCCACAGGATCTTGTTTTGCATCAACAGGCGCCATATCCACCATATGTAACAAGAGTCGAGTACGCGTTAAATGTTTGAGAAATTGTAAACCCAGTCCCGCACCTTCAGCAGCACCTTCTACCAAGCCTGGTACATCTGCAATCACGAAACTACGCACATCTTTCATGGTTACTACACCCAAATTAGGATGCAAGGTCGTAAAAGGATAATCAGCGACTTTCGGTTGGGCTGCGGAGACTTGGCGGATAAAAGTCGATTTTCCAGCATTAGGTAAACCTAATAGGCCGATATCGGCCAATAGTTTCATTTCTAAGCGTAAGTTACGTTCTTCGCCTGTAGTACCGTCAGATGTTTGTCGCGGTGCGCGGTTGGTACTAGATTTATAACGAGCATTACCCAAACCATGCCAGCCACCTTTAGCAACCAATAATGTATCGCCTTCCTTGACAAGATCACCAATCAATTCATCGGTATCATCGTCCCATGCTTCGGTACCAACAGGGACCTTAATATAAAGATCTTCACCATGAGCACCACTGCATAACTTTCCACGACCGTGTTCACCACGCTCCGCTTTATAGTTGCGTTTGTAACGGAAATCGATAAGTGTATTAACTTGCTTATCTGCAATCAAATAAAGATCACCACCATCACCACCATCGCCACCATCAGGGCCACCAAAGGGGATATATTTTTCACGGCGAAAACTTAGGCAACCATTACCGCCGCCACCAGCACTTACTGTAATTTTCGCTTCATCTACAAATTTCATTCTATCCAACCATCTTATATGACCTTAAACATACTAGCCATTATCAAAATTAACGTCCAGAAACAAAAAAGCCCCGCATCAGCGGGGCTCCTTAGCTGTTTGCCCCAAAATGGGCTCACATTATATTTTATGCAGCAACAATACTAACGTAGCTACGGTTGTTAGGACCTTTAGTTTCAAACTGGACCTTACCTGCAATTTTTGCAAATAAAGTATGGTCTTTACCAATTCCTACATTGCTACCGGCATGAACACGCGTTCCACGTTGACGAATAATAATACTTCCGCCTGAAACAGCTTCACCGCCGTAACGTTTCACACCAAGACGTTTCGATTCCGAATCACGTCCGTTTCTAGTACTACCACCCGCTTTCTTATGAGCCATCTTTAAATCCTCTTAAATATGTCGGTGATCTTAGGCTGTGATGCCAGTGATCTGGATTTCAGTAAAAGACTGGCGATGACCTGCTTGTCTACGATAATGCTTACGACGGTGGAACTTAATGATTTTGACTTTTTCGCCACGACCATTAGAAGCAACAGTTGCCGTTACTTTAGCGCCTTCAAGGTAAGGTGCACCGATTTTAATATCGTCGCCTTCACCAATAAGTAAAACCTTATCCAACTCAACTGTTTCACCAGCTTCAGCAAATAATTTTTCTACACGGAGCGTTTCGCCCTCTTTAACTCGGTATTGTTTACCGCCAGTCGCGACAATAGCGTACATCGCTGTCTCCAAAATAATTGTAAGTGTATTTGTGGGTAACCCAACAAAAGACCGGCAATTCTATCCCCTTTTAGTCAAGAGATCAAATATCTTATGTAGGCCAAGGTAAAATATTTGCGATTACTTGCTCTGCATGAGAAAGTACGCACTTTTTATACGCACATTATAGGCGGATTTAAGCGCTGTGGATATTCAATCCATTTATTCTCTGATAAAAGATGACATGTCAGCTGTAGATTCAATGATTCAATCACGATTACAGTCCGACGTTGTATTAATCAACCAGCTTGGCCATTACATCATCAATAGCGGTGGCAAACGCTTGCGGCCTGCCCTAGCGATTTTGTGCGCGCGCGCTTGTGGTTATCAAGGTCAGAATCACATTAATCTTGCGACCATAATTGAATTTATTCATACCGCAACTTTATTACATGATGACGTTGTCGATAATTCAGATATGCGTCGAGGGCGCGAAACAGCCAATAGTCTTTGGGGTAATGAAGCCAGTGTATTGGTAGGGGATTTTTTATATACCCGCTCTTTCGAAATGATGGTTGAAATGGAATCTATGCGCTTGATGAAAGTGTTATCGCATACTACTAACGTCATCGCAGAGGGCGAAGTATTACAACTCCTAAATTGTAATGATGCCGACACAACCGAAGCTCGTTATTTAGAAGTTATTCATCACAAAACCGCTAAGTTATTTGAAGCTGCAGGCTTACTTGGCGCTGTAATTTCCGAAAGTAACGCTGAAGTCGAACAGGCTATGGCAAGCTATGCGATGCACCTAGGTAGCGCATTTCAATTAGTAGATGACCTGTTAGATTACAGTGAGTCGAGTGAAGCAATAGGCAAAAACATTGGTGACGATCTTGCTGAAGGCAAACCAACCTTACCTCTTATTTTCGCAATGCAGAATGGTACAGAACAACAAGCGCTTACAATTCGTGAAGCAATAGAAAATGGCCAGCGAGATAAAATCAACGAAATTATTGACATTATTGACTCTACTGGCGCCATTACTTATACATTTAAGGCGGCTGAAAATGAAGTCGCTCTAGCAAAACAAGCCTTATCTGTTTTAGCTGACTCGCCGTATAGACAGGCATTAGCATCACTTGCTGACTTTTCAATAAGTCGAAAGTTCTAAGCGATGATATAGAATAAAATACTTAGTATCGACATCACACTCGCAACGATGAAAATAATCATGATTTAATATTACTCTATTGATTTGTTGGACTAGTTTGCCGATGTCCAACATTCAATTAGGTTTCATTTTCTATTCCACACGACATAAAAATAATCGACATTGTCGTTCCGTGGTAAAAAAACCACCGCCTCCAACACTTTCTACCTTAAACTAATTATTCTAATTATTTTGCCTCTACCTCGTTATCCGTTATCCTTTGCCTATGACCGACATATATAAACATCACTTATTTTTTTGCACTCACGAGCGTGATGATGGCCGAGCATGCTGTCAACAACAACATGATGCGCAGTCATTACGTAGCTACGCTAAGCAGCAGGTAAAAGACTTAAAACTCAAAAAAGTCCGCGTTAATAATGCAGGCTGTCTGAATCGTTGTGCTTTAGGCCCTATGTTAGTCATTTATCCGGAAGGCACGTGGTATCACTATGAAACTGAAGCGGATATTGATGAAATCATCCAATCTCACCTATTAAATGACACCATTGTGGAGCGTTTACAACGATGACTCCGGATCAGTATTGCCAAGATAAAGCCGCTAAAAGTGGCTCAAGTTTTTATTATAGTTTCCGGTTTCTCCCTACCCTGCAACGACAAGCTATCATCGCACTGTACGCTTTTTGTCGTGAGGTAGATGATACCGTTGATGAAATTGCTGATACTGATATTGCTCGCGCAAAATTAGCTTGGTGGCGCGAAGAGGTACAACGTACTTTTCAAGGCATTGCTACTCACCCAGTAGGCTTAGCACTACAAACAGCATTGCAAAACTTCGATTTACAGGAAGAGTACTTCATGGAAATCATTGATGGCATGGCAATGGATCTCGATCAATTGACTTACCCTGAATTTAAACATCTCGCTTTATATTGCCATCGTGCTGCGAGTGTTGTCGGCTTATTATCTGTCGAGATATTTGGCTATCAGGATAGAAAAACACTTAAATATGCTGAAAATTTAGGTATGGCATTACAACTCACGAACATCATCCGTGACGTTCGAGAAGATGCTGAACGTGGCCGGATTTATCTCCCACAAGATGAGTTACAACAATTTAATGTCAATCCTGATGATTTACTCGCTCTTAAATCTAGCCCTGAACTGACTACATTACTGAAGTTTCAAGCGGCAAGAGCCAAACAGTATTATCAACAGGCATTACAACTATTACCGGACAGTGATCGTTACACACAACGCACTGGCCTCATTATGGCGGCTATTTATGAAGCCACATTAGATGAGATTGAAAAAGATAATTTTCAAGTCATGCAGCATCACATCTCACTTACACCGATTAGGAAACTTTGGCTTGCTTGGCGTACTGCCCGTCGTGAAAAACAACTGCATCGTAGAAATACCCACTAAATTATGACGACACTTGTTATTGGAGGTGGCTGGAGCGGTCTCGCCGCTGCCGTTACACTCATTCAACAAGATCATCCCGTTCATTTAATCGAGTCGGCAAAACAGTTAGGTGGTCGAGCACGAACGGTCTCGTGGCAGGGTCAGGACATTGATAACGGTCAACATTTAATGATTGGCGCTTATCAACACATGCTAGATATAATGGCCTTAGTAGGTATTTCTGCTGAGGAAGCATTTGATCGTCATCCAATAGACATCACCCTCTATGACACCTTATTTTCACCGCTTACTCTCTCTTCACAAAACTGGCTACCATGGCCACTGTCTTTAGCATGGAGTCTGATTACAAGTGCAGGTATTTCCGGTTTTTATCAACTTGTAAAATTACAATATGACAGCAAAAGGTTATTATTAAATAAGGATATAAGCGTAAGTGACTGGTTACTTCTAACCAATCAATCTGACCGTCTTATAAAGCAACTTTGGATACCACTTTGTTTGGCCACCTTAAATACACCAATAATGGAAGCTTCCGCACACCGATTAGCTACCGTATTACGCGACAGTCTTGGTCAAGGCCAATCTGCTGCAGACTCCTTAATTCCTCGTCTTCCACTAGGTGATGTATTCCCCAATGCTGCGGCAAATTACCTGAATAATAGGGGCGGAAAGATCAGCCTACAGACTCGCGCGAAAAGCTTGCTGATCCAAGATAATAAAGTCCAAGGTATTATCAATCAAGATGGTCATAAAATAGTCGCTAATAACATTATTGTAGCGACAAGTCCTGGGCAAGCTGCCGACCTACTTTCGCCTCATCTCACTATTTTTAAACCTAGTGAATACCCTATCAGCACCATCTATTTACGTTATCCATCCTCTGTCCGTTTACCCTCTCCTATGGTCGGTATGACTGGGACTAACAGTCAATGGCTATTTGACCGTAGCGCACAATCTCCGGGGCTATTGTCTGTGGTCATTAGCGGGCCAGGTAAACATGAAAACCTCACAAAGGCTGAACTAGTGAGCTTAGTGAGCAAGGAGTTACGTAATTTCCTGCCTTCACTGCCCGAACAAGCAAATGATAGTTTCGTTATCCGCGAGAAACGCGCAACGTTTGCCTGCACTGTCAATATTGAACAGGATCGACCATTCTTTGAAACAACTATTGCTGGACTATGGTTGGCGGGTGACTTTGTTGCTAATGCTTATCCAGCAACATTAGAAGGTGCAATTCGCAATGGTAAACACTGTGCTGAACGACTTTTACTAAACACGAAGACTTAAGTCGATATCATCTACTGAGCTTGCTATACTGTGATTTTCGCCCATTAAATACCAAAGGAATACCATGTTTTATAAAACTCGTTTCTTGCTAAGTTTGCTTGTACTTTGTACAGCATTAGTTGCCTGCGGTGACAATAATAGTGAAGCACCTCAAGCCACAAACCCTGAAGCCACTGTACAAGAACAAGACGTTACAACAGCGACAACACTACCAGAACCACAAATAGAGACCGGCATGTCAGAACAGGCAGTGACAAATTTATTAGGCACGCCTACATTAACTCAAACGCATACCCTCGATACGATGACTCTGATCCATAGTGAATGGACTAATGCAGCGGGCACCACCAGCGTTCAATTTCTAAACGATAAAGTTCAATTCAGCCAATTTACTCCAGTCGATAAGTAATAACTCATGCAATACACTGCCTCACCAGATTTATTAAAAGAACGCGTTATCCTAATCACTGGTGCCGGTAGTGGCATCGGTAGCGCCGTCGCTCAAGCCTATGCTAGCCATGGCGCTACCGTTGTTTTACTTGATAAAAAAATTCCTGCTTTAGAACAAGTTTATGATGATATCGTTACAGAGGGTTTTGCAACCCCGGCCATTTACCCTTTAGATTTGAAAGGCGCCAACATTGCAGATTACGATGATCTTGTAAGTTCAATACACGATAACTTTGGTCGATTAGATGGCCTGGTTCATTGTGCAGCATCACTGGGCCAAATAGCACCAGTACCGCATCAAGACCCCATCGTTTGGCTTGAAACACTACAAATTAACCTTACGGCTCCTTATTTATTGACCCGTGCCTGTCTGAGCTTAATGCAAAAAAATAAACAGGCATCTATTATTTTCACCACCGATGCACATAAAGACAAAGCCTATTGGTCTGGCTATGGCGTGGCCAAGGCAGGGATTGAATCGTTTAGCAAGCAACTTGCTGACGAATTAGAATCTGCAGGTCGAGTGCGCGTTAATTGTATAGATCCTGGCAAAGTCAAAACCCCATTGCATAGTCGTGCTTTTCCCGGTATCAATCCAAGCAAGCTGCCCACACCTAAAGATATCGTATCGAGCTATTTATACCTAATGGGCAAAGACAGCTTAGAGATCAATGGCGAGCTTATTAAAGCTCAATAAGCATCTTCGTCAAATTACTGGCGATAACAGCTAAATATTTGAAATAATTAACTATAATTGAGATGGCACGCTTTTAGCAGTATCTAGTTCAACACGTAAACTAGAACTAGGACGAGCATTATGAAAAACCAATTTCATGCCGAAACAGCAAAATTATCTTTGGTTGGCAAGCATAGCCATGCCGTCGACTTTAGCCAATCAAAAGATGATAATCAAGATGTTGAATACATTGCCGCCCGCTTACCAGCGGTATTGCAAACATCGTTAGAGTTAGATGATGTTATTGGCCTGTTTCACAAAGAAATCACCAAAATATTACCTTACGATAGTTTGCATTATCAACACCAAGGTGTTCACTGCGACATCAGCACGGGTACCCGTAGCCATCACACATGTAACTACCGCCTAGAAATGAATAATGTGTGGCTGGGCGAACTAACACTCACTCGTCGCACTAAATTCAGTGATGCAGACATGCAGTTATTGGAAGAGCTATTGTGCAAATTAATCTATCCCGTTCGAAATTGTTTATTGTTTCGTCAAGCACAAACAGCTGCTTTGCAGGATAAATTAACAGGACTAAATAACCGTAATGCATTTGATATTAGTTTAAAGCGTGAAATAGACTTAGCGCATCGCCAACATATGCCAATGTCACTCATTCTATTAGATATTGATAACTTCAAGGTGATTAATGATTCCTATGGTCACAGCAGTGGCGATCTAGCATTACAATTATTCGCCAACACGATTACTGAGACAATGCGTGCGAGTGATATCGCCTTCCGTTATGGTGGGGAAGAATTCAGTTTAATTTTAAGTAATACTGATAGTAAATCTGCATATCTACTTGCTGAGCGCCTTCGAATTGCAACTTCTCAGCTAAGTTGTAATGATGGCAGTCGTACTTTTGGCTTTACTATCAGCGTAGGCATCACTCAGTTAAACCACGGTGAACAAGCTACAACGCTGTTTGACCGGGCAGACCAAGCCTTATATCAAGCTAAAAAATCTGGTAGAAATACGACAATGATTGCGTCAATGAAGATAAGTAAAGAACACTAAGTGTCGTACATTTAGTTATATTGAAAACGATGACAAAAAAAGGGCTTTTATATAAGCCCTTTTTTACTTTGTTACAACACGTTTAACGTCCACGCACTCTAGGTTCACGCTTAGGTTTCGCATCTGATGTGCTTGTTTTTTGACGCGAAGGCTTTGATCCTGCACCTGAAGGCTTTGATGCCATATTTTTTAACGGTCGTAAGGTTTTTTCACGCTGTGCCCGTCCCGCTATTTTAGGTGCTGCCAACGCTTGTAATGAATCAACTGAGTCATACAATGCTTCAACATCCCCAGGCAATGCCATCATCCAGCGGCCCATTTTTAGTTGTTTTGGAATGATGATAGGTCCATAACGCACACGCATTAAACGACTCACCTGCACCCCTTGGCTTTCCCATAAACGACGGACTTCGCGGTTACGGCCTTCTTGAATAACAACGTGATACCAATGATTGGCACCTTCACCACCACCATCTTGGATATCGGCAAATTTAGCTTTACCGTCTTCTAGCTCGACGCCATCACGTAAATTTTGCATTATTTCAGTCGTCACTTCACCCAAAACACGTACCGCATACTCACGGTCCATTTCATTTGAAGGATGCATCAATTTATTTGCCAAATCACCATCTGTGGTCAGTAATATTAAACCGCTTGTATTAATGTCTAAACGGCCCACACTGACCCAACGACCTTCTTCAGGCGCAGGTAATGATTGAAAAATAGTACGTCGACCTTCTGGATCTTTACGTGTACACACTTCACCAACAGGTTTGTTATAAAGAATAACTTGCTGTGGTTGCTGCCATAACCGTTTTGGTGACAAAGGCTTGCCATCCATCCGAAGGGTATCACCGACATTGGCTTGATCGCCAAGGCTAGCGACTTCACCATTCAACTGGACTTTGCCTTCTTTGATCCACGTCTCAATTTGACGACGCGATCCATAACCAGCTCGTGCTAATATTTTTTGAATTCTTTCTGACATGTGTATGTCTCCCGACATAATTAAGGTTTGAAATAAACCTCTTATTTATAATTTAAACCCATTGCTGAACGCACTTCATCTAAAGTATCCCGTGCAACTTCCCGTGCAGCTTCATTACCATCTTGAATAATACGACGTACATCTTCAGGATGCTGACTCAAGTCAGCAGCTCGTTGACGTATTGGCGTTAATTCTGCCGAAATAGCATCGATTAACGGTCCTTTACAGTCCAAGCAGCCTATTGCAGCTGTTCGACACCCTTCTTGCACCCATTGTTTCTGATCTTCGCTTGCATAGACTTCGTGCAACTGCCACACCGGACAAAGATCGGGATTACCCGGATCAGTTCGACGAACACGGTTGGAATCTGTTGGCATTTTTTTAATCTTTTCTGCCAAGGTATCATCCGGTTCACGTAAAGCAATTGTGTTGCCATAGGATTTAGACATCTTCTGGCCATCTAACCCCGGCATTTTTGATGCTGGTGTCAATAAAGCTTTTGGTTCAGGCAAAATAACTTTACCGCCCCCTTCAAGAAAGCCAAATAATCGTTCCGTATCGCCTAAAGCTAAATTCTGCTGACTTTTTAGTAAAGCCCGTGCCGTTTCTAATGCTTCAGCATCACCTTGCTCTTGATACGACTTACGCAAGTTATTATACAGCTTGGCATTTTTCTTACCCATTTTCATAATGGCAGCTTCAGCTTTTTGCTCAAAGTCTTTTTCACGGCCATAAATATGGTTAAAGCGTCGTGCTACTTCACGCGTTAATTCAACATGCACAACTTGATCTTCACCGACCGGTACTTGACCTGCTCGATAAATTAAAATATCTGCACTTTGTAGTAATGGGTAGCCTAAGAAGCCATAAGTCGACAAGTCTTTTTCTTTTAACTTTTCTTGTTGATCTTTATAGGTAGGAACACGTTCCAACCATGATAGTGGTGTCATCATCGACAGCAATAAATGTAATTCCGCATGTTCTGGTACTTGCGACTGCAAAAATAATGACACCGCTGAAGGCTCAATTCCTGCAGCAATCCAGTCGATAACCATTTCCCAAACACTTTCTTCAATGCCTTGGGTATCTTCATAATGTGTAGTGAGCGCATGCCAATCTGCCACAAAGAAGAAACAATCAAATTCATGCTGAAGCTTAATCCAATTTTTTAACACGCCATGATAATGCCCCAGATGAAGCTGTCCAGTTGGACGCATACCTGAAACGATGCGACGGGATTGTAATGCTACGGTATCCAATGTGTTCTCCTGAACCCTGCTTTTTTAGTTGAGCAAGACATTTACTATAAAATTGAAAATATTTGTGGTGGCAAATTAACGAGCATCGCCAACATACTAATGAAGCCACTCATCATAGGTAGCAACAACATACTAATGATACCTAAATAGAGCAAGCCTACTAAAATAAAGAAACCATAAGGTTCAATTCGACTAACCTGCCATGACAAAGGACCGGGCAATAAGCTGACTAAAATACGCCCCCCATCTAACGGTGGTAAAGGCAATAAATTCAACATCATCAGCATTGAGTTAATTAAAACTCCAGCCACCCCCATCAAAAGCATAGGTTCGCCTAATGCAACACCAGATTGAAGCAGCCCAAAACCGACTTTAGCTGCCAATGCCCAAATAACAGCCATCACTAGGTTCGCCATTGGCCCAGCTAATGCTACCCATGCCATATCTGTTTTTGGGTTACGTAAGTTTTGAAACGTAACGGGGACAGGTTTAGCCCAACCAAAAATAAACCCTCCCATCATCAATAATACTGCCGGAATTAAAATCGTGCCGATAGGATCTATATGTTTGATGGGATTAAGCGTTAAACGCCCCATCATCTGAGCCGTGCGATCGCCAAATTTTAGCGCTGCCCAACCATGTGCTACTTCATGCGCAGTAATGGCAAAGATGACCGGAATCGCCCAAATAATTATCTTTTGGACGAGAGAAAATTCATCCACCGATATATTCCTTGCCGTTCATATAAGGCTGTAATGCGAGCGGAATATGAATTCGGCCTTGTTCATCTTGATGATTTTCCATCATGGCTAGCAATGTTCTCCCAACCGCCAAGCCAGACCCATTGAGAGTGTGTACTAACTCTGGTTTTCCTGTTTCAGGATTACGCCAGCGAGCCTGCAAACGACGAGCTTGGAAATCACCAAAATTACTGCATGATGAAATTTCACGATAGGTTTGCTGGCTCGGCAACCAGACTTCTAAATCGTAGGTTTTACTTGATGAAAAACCAAGATCACCTACACATAGCAATACTTTGCGATAAGGCAGTTCTAATTTTTGCAAGATGGCTTCTGCATGCCCCGTTAATACTTCATGTGCTTCAGCAGAATCTTGTGGACGAACAATTTGCACTAGTTCGACTTTTTCAAACTGATGCTGACGAATTAAACCGCGAACATCACGACCATGCGATCCAGCTTCACTTCGAAAGCAAGGGGTATGGGCCACAAATTTAACGGGTAATTGCGCATCTGTTGAAATCGTATCACGGACAATATTCGTCACAGGCACTTCAGCGGTAGGAATTAAATATAAACTACCATCGGCAACAGCAAAGAGATCATCGGCAAATTTCGGTAACTGGCCAGTACCGCGTAATGAATCTGCATTCACCAAATACGGGACATAAGTTTCGGTATAACCATGTACTTCTGTATGTTGATCCAACATAAATTGCGTTAAAGCACGTTGCAACTTTGCTAATGGCCCTTTAAGGGTAACAAACCTTGCCTGACTAATCTTAGCCGCTGTTTCGAAATCCATACCATCAAGATTTTCACCTAATTCAACGTGATCTTTTGGCTCAAAATCGAATGCTTTCGGCTGGCCCCAGCGTGACATTTCTACATTATCGTCTTCATTTTTGCCTGCTGGCACATCATCTTGCGGAATATTAGGTAATTCCATCGCCACATCAGCGAGCTGCTGTAAAACATCGGCCAAGCGCGTTTCAGCAGTTTTATGTTTATCGCCCAAATCTTCTATTTCGGCTAATAATGGCGCAATGTCTTCGCCTGATGCTTTTGCCTTGCCAATCATTTTAGAGCGACTGTTACGCTCTGTTTGCAAATTTTGTGCATCTAGTTGAGCCTGCTTACGCTCTTGCTCTAATGCTTCTAAACGTGCGATATCGAGTACATAGCCACGACGGGCCAGTAACTCAGCTGCTTTTTCAGGTTCATTTCTTAATAATTTTGGGTCTAACATTTTAAATTCCAGATTGTGCAGACCAAGTAACAATATGATCAACTTTCACCATTTCTTGTACTTGCTCTAAAACACCAGCGATGATCTCCGGTGCGTCGAAAAATTCAATAACTACAGGAAGCTCTAAAGACAAATCTAGCAGTGAAGATGTTCTCATCTTTCTATCTTCACCAAAGCCCTCTATCGCCCTAAATACAGATACGCCTTGCACACGATTATCCGCATATAACCAACTCACTAAACGTTCATAATGATCACGACCTTCGGAAAGGTAGATCCGTACCATTGTTATCGTGTTCATAATTAAATTTGCCTTCCTATGATTAAACCAAACCACGTTGCAAATAAACACAAGGTGACACTTAGTACCACATTCATCGCCGCTCGGCTTAGCTCTCCTGATTCCACTAGAATCAAGGTTTCTATAGTGAAGGTAGAAAAGGTCGTAAATGCACCAAGGAAGCCAATGATACTCGCACTTCGCCACTCGGCTGAAACAAGTCCGCGCTCAATAAATAATATGAATAAAATCCCCATAATCAAGGAGCCAACCGTATTGACGGCTAAGGTCCCGTAGGGAAAATCTCGGCCCAATAAGCGATAAACATACGATGACATGCCAAAACGCAATACCGCGCCTAAAGCACCACCACCAGCAATAGCTAATAACTGTAGCACGAACTTTTCTCAATAAAATCAAAGCGCATAGTTTACCTCATTACATACATTTACTAATAACTGATTGTATCGCTCACAGCTCATCACACACTGCAAAGGCTTTAACTTATTAATTACCTTATCGTTTACGATGCCATTATAGGTGTTTTTTTGATAGATTATCTTCTACGCTTACCTCACTTACATTACCTTCTTTTTATCGAAAAAGTTATGCGACATACTGAAGAACATAAAACCCAACACATTGGTTGGCTAAGTGCAGCGGTATTAGGGGCTAACGATGGCATTGTTTCCACTGCCAGCCTGATCCTAGGCGTAGTGGCTGCCGGAGCCACCTAATACTGTTTTAATTTCTGGCATAGCAGGCTTAGTCGCCGACGCAATGTCGATGGCCGCCGGTGAATATGTCTCAGTTAGCTCCTAATCAGATACTAAACAGGCCGGTTTAGAACGAGAACATCACGAATTAATAACGCAACCACTGCATGAACATGCTGAATTGGCTGCTATTTATATTGGTCGTGGACTTGATCCGCAAATAGCGTCTGAAGTTGCCACCCAATTAATGGCTTATGATGCGCTCGGTGCCCATGCTAGAGATGAATTAGGCATTTCAGAGATCTCAACGGCACGGCCCATTCAAGCCGCACTAGCCTCTGCAAGTACATTCGCAATTGGCGCTTTGATGCCCTGTTCCTCTATGCCCTTTAGTCTAAATGTGGGGCTAGCTCACCATTGGCATAACGTTCAACCATCTTGGCAAGTGGAATGGCCTTTATATTACTCGCATGTCCCGCACTACCAAACGCTTCATAACGAGCCTGACATATCATTTGCATCGCCTCTAATGCCACGTTATAAAATTTACGTGGATCAAAGATGCTAGCATTTTTTTCTTGGGCTAAAAATTGTCGAATAGCACCTGTCGATGCCATGCGTAAATCGGTATCAATATTGACTTTACGTACGCCATATTGAATGCCTGTTACGATTTCTTCTACTGGCACACCATAGGTTTGGCCGATATCGCCACCATAACTATTAATTATTTTTAACCAATCTTGCGGTACAGAACTTGAACCATGCATAACAAAATGTGTATTTGGCAGGCGCTGTTGTAAGATTTTTAAACGACTCATAGCTAGCACGTCACCTGTTGGTGGCTTGGCAAACTTATAAGCGCCGTGACTGGTGCCAATAGCCACCGCCAGAGCATCAACATGTGTGGCTTGTATAAAAGCAACCGCTTCGTCTGGATCGGTTAATAATTGGCTATGATCGAGCTGTTTAATCGCTCCATGCCCATCTTCCTCCCCCATCATGCCCGTTTCAAGCGAGCCTAGGCAGCCCAGTTCACCTTCAACAGATACGCCACAGGCATGTGCCATATCAACCACGGCTCTAGTTACACGCGAATTATATTCAAATGATGAGGGGGTTTTCATGTCTTCCATTAAGGAGCCGTCCATCATTACCGAGCTAAAGCCCGATTGAATCGATCTGGCACAAATATGCGGTGCAGCACCATGGTCTTGATGCATCACTACGGGAATATGAGGGTATGATTCTATAGCAGCTAAAATCAAATGCCGCAGAAAAGGTTCACCTGCATATTTCCGAGCACCCGCTGAACCCTGCATAATCACCGGACTATTCGTTGCATTAGCAGCTTGCATAATGGCTTGGACCTGCTCCATATTGCTGACATTAAATGCTGGAACAGCAAAATTATGCTCTGCAGCATAGTCGAGCAATTGTCGCAGTGAAATGAGAGCCATGTTCGCTACTCCTTATTGGGAATTGGAAATATAGTAAATGAACCGATTTATTCGCAGCTTTGGGCTAAGTCTTGTGGTTGAACCATGTCGCCAACACAGACTAGTTTGAGCGCATTGGTACTGCCTTGCACTTCTAGGTCGCCTTTGGTGATAATCACAATATCGCCATCACTGACCAAGCCACTACGTTGCAATTCTTGAATCGCTTCCAAATTTAGCGTTGCATGATCGGTATGCTCAACCTTAAAACTCACGGGATAAACGCCCCGATACAAGGTGACTTTACCCAATGTTTCAACATGTGGTGTCAATGCAAAAATAGGGATGCCAGAGCTTATTCGAGACATCAATAATGCCGTTGTCCCTGTTTCCGTTAATGCGGCAATCGCCTTCACATCAAGGTGATTGGCCATATACATGGCCGCCATCGCAATGGCTTCATCCATTCCTTCAAACTGCGAATCCATGCGATGATGTGACACACGAATCTCTCGCTGTTGCTCAGCAGTTAGACAAATACGATCAACGGCTTCAACAACCTTAACCGGATAACGGCCTACAGCCGTCTCACCTGACAACATCACTGCATCCGTCCCATCTAACACGGCATTTGCAATATCAAACACTTCAGCCCGGGTCGGAATCGCGTTAGTAATCATCGACTCCATCATTTGAGTGGCCGTAATGACTACTCGGTTTAATTGCCTTGCGCGCTGGATAATTTTTTTCTGAATCGGCGGTAATGCCGCATCGCCAATTTCAACCCCTAAATCACCACGCGCCACCATTACAGCATCAGATGCTTCGATAATGTCATCAAGCACATCTAATGCTTCAGCACGCTCAATTTTGGCAATAATACCGCCATGACCGCCAGCATCACGTAATAGTTTACGAGCATAATGGATATCTTCCGCTGACCGTGGAAATGAGATGGCAACATAATCCGCCTGCATCTTAGCCGCAGTGATAATATCGGCTTTATCTTTATCCGTTAAAGCCTCGGCTGACAATCCGCCACCTTGACGGTTAATCCCTTTATTATTTGATAGCTCTCCACCGATGACTACCCGACAAATTACGCGCAGCCCTTCTACCTGTTCAACCCAAAAGACAAGTCGTCCATCATCCAGTAGCAAAGTATCACCACGCTTAACATCCTGCGGTAACTGTTTGTAGTCAATCCCGACGTGTTCATTATCACCGGCATCAGAGTCAAGCCCTGCATCCAATATAAACGTGGCTTTTTCTTCTAAATATATTTTTCCCGCTTTGAACCGCGCAATACGAATCTTAGGACCTTGCATATCGGCTAATACACCGACTTGACGACCATAAGCATGCGCACGACTACGAACAGTTTCCGCAAGTGCCAGATGCTCACTTGCTTCTCCATGAGAAAAATTCAGTCGAACAACATCTACCCCAGCTTGAATTAAAGCATCAAGAACTTCAACCTTATGGCTCGCAGGCCCTAAGGTTGCAACAATTTTAGTTCTTCTTTTAACTGCCAATGACATATTTCTCCTACATAGATTTAGCACGCTGCTCAAGAATATCTACAGCAGGTAGGGCTTTGCCTTCTAAAAACTCTAGGAAAGCACCTCCTCCTGTTGAAATATATGAGATATCAGCACTGATATTATATTTTGCAACGGCAGCCAAAGTATCACCACCACCGGCAATAGAAAATGCATTCGATTCCGCTATTGCCATAGCGATTTCTTTAGTACCTTCGCCAAACTGGTTAAATTCAAATACACCCACAGGACCATTCCAAACTATAGTTCCTGCATTTTTGAGGATCTCCGCTAATTCGTGAGCGGACTTTGGCCCAATATCAAAAATCATGTCGTCATCTTCAACATTGCTCGCAAGCTTAGTTGTTGCCAAAGCCGATTCTGAAAAAGCCTTACCACACACAACATCAACAGGCACAGGAATCGAACCACCTCGCGCTATCGCATCTGCGCTAAGCTTTTTACAGGTATCCAATAAATCAGGTTCATACAGTGATTTGCCGACATTATTGCCTGCTGCCGCAATAAAGGTATTGGCAATGCCGCCTCCCACAATCAGTTGATCAACAATTTTTGATAATGATTCAAGCACGGTTAACTTGGTTGATACTTTGGAGCCACCGACTATCGCCACCATCGGTCTCGCGGGATTATCTAATGCTTTTCCTAATGCTTCTAATTCGCCTGATAATAAAGGTCCGGCACACGCAATCGGTGCATATTTGGCAACACCATGCGTCGATGCTTGGGCACGATGTGCCGTACCGAAGGCGTCCATCACATAAATATCACACATTTGAGCCATACGTCTGGACAAGGCATCATCATCAGCACCTTCACCAATATTAAAACGAACATTTTCACATAGAACAACCTCACCATTTTCTACAGGAATAAAGTCAGGTTCTAACCAATTTTGCTCTAATCTTACTGGTTGACCCAATAATGCTGTCAAATAATTAGCAACAGGCGCCATTGAATATTTGTGTACATATTCCCCCTCTGTTGGCCTACCAAGATGTGACATAATCATCACCTTTGCACCCGCTGCTATCGCCATTTTAATCGTCGGTAATGAGGCATGAATACGTGTGCCATCGGCGACAACTCCTGACTTTAATGGGACATTTAAGTCTTGACGAATTAATATTCTTTTTCCAGCTAAGTCTAAGTCAGACATTTTGATCACAGACATATACTTTATTCCTCTCTCTGAAGTTTTATTATTATATTATGCTCAAGGTTAATATAGCCTCTTAAAACAAAAAAAGCTCCTCAGCTTTCGCGGTAGGAGCTTTTAATTTATCGAGGCTGGCTACTTTTATCGCACAGTAGCAATACCTTAATTATTTACCTACTAACTCAACTAAACGCATCATATTGCAGGTGTAACCATATTCATTGTCGTACCATGCAACCAACTTAACAAAGGTACTGTCGAGGGCAATACCTGCTCCCGCATCAAATGTTGATGGCGCAGTATTACCACGAAAATCAGTAGATACAACCTTTTCCTCGGTATAACCCAAAACACCTTTTAAGGGGCCTTGCTCAGAGGCTGCTTTCATCACAGCACAAATATCTGCATAAGAAGCATCCTTTTCTAACTCAACGGTCAAATCAACCACAGAGACGTCGGATGTTGGCACACGAAACGCCATGCCCGTTAACTTGCCATTTAATTCAGGTAATACAACACCAACAGCCTTTGCCGCGCCAGTTGATGATGGAATGATATTTTCTAAAATACCACGACCACCGCGCCAGTCTTTCATAGATGGGCCATCGACTGTTTTTTGCGTTGCTGTTGCCGCATGAACCGTTGTCATTAAACCGCGTTTAATCCCAAAATTATCATGCACCACTTTAGCTATAGGCGCTAAACAGTTAGTTGTACAAGATGCCGCAGAAACAATCGCTTCACCTTTATATTTATCATCGTTGACGCCAAATACAAACATCGGCGTGTCATCTTTTGATGGCGCTGATTGCACGACTTTTTTAGCACCCGCATCAAGATGCGCTTGGCAAGACTCTTTAGTCAAAAAGAAACCGGTACATTCTAAAATAAGATCAGCTCCAATCTCATCCCATTTCAAGTCGGCAGGATTACGTTCTGCTGTGATGCGTATCGTTTTGCCATTTACAACTAAATGGCCATCAACAACCGCAACATCACCAGCAAAAAGACCATGAACAGAGTCATGTTTAAGCATATACGCTAGATATTCAGGATCTAACAAATCATTAATGGCTACGATTTCAATATTTTGAAAATCTTTAGCTGCGGCACGAAATGCCATACGGCCAATACGACCAAAACCATTTATACCAACTTTAATTGTCATTCTCTTTTCCTTTCGTCTTCCATAAGATTAAAAGCTAAAAACAGTAAAACGATTAAAATTGCTATAACGGCAATAGTGATCATCTAAGACTGCATAAATTGAGATGCTGTATCGCGAAATGCACTCAATTGATTAAGCAAACCATTGTTACTTTTATCAGTTTAAGAGCACATTTATCAAGTTAAATTATTTATAGCTTCAACCGTACTCAAATAGTTTATATGTCATACATATAATGAGTCTTATGCATGAACTCGTTATCATTACCTGCTCTACACAATATTGGATGTGAAAGACAAATTATCTTAACGTTTGTCTTTTAACAGGATTTTCTAATACTTAAATATAATAATGGCGAGTGTGCTTTCGCCCACCCGCCATTATCTTTCAGCCTATAAAAATCTTATCAAAGCGTTTTTATAGTGTTTCTTTTACTGTTTTAACAACATTTTCAACAGTGAAGCCGAAGTGTTTCATCAATACGCCACCTGGTGCAGATTCACCAAATGTATCGATACCTACAACGCCGCCTTCTAGGCCAACATACTTGCGCCAGAAGTCAGTCACACCCGCTTCGATTGCAACACGTTTAACGCCAGGCGTTAAGATGCTGTCTTTATATGCTTGATCTTGACGATCAAACACATTTGTTGAAGGCATAGATACTACACGTGCATTAATACCATCAGCTGCTAACGCTACTTGCGCTTGTGCTGCTAAATCAACTTCTGAACCTGTTGCGATAAGGATCACATCAGCTGAACCTGTTGCTTCAGATAAAACATAAGCACCTTTACGCATTGCTGCAAAATCAGCAGCATCATGTTTACGACCAGGAATACCTTGACGGCTTAATACTAAGCTTGAAGGACCATCAGCACGTTCAACAGAAGCAACCCATGCAACTGCAACTTCAGTTGAATCAGCAGGACGCCATACATCCATATTTGGGATATAACGCATTGCTGCTGTGTTTTCGATTGGTTGATGTGTTGGACCATCTTCACCTTGACCGATAGAGTCATGTGTTAACACAGCAATAGTACGGATTTTCATCAATGCAGCCATACGTAATGCAGACTTAGCATAGTCAGAGAACATGTGGAATGTGCCACCGAATGGGACTAAACCACCGTGTAAGGCCATACCGTTCATGATTGCGTACATACCAAATTCACGTACACCGTAAGAGATGTAGTTACCAGGCTCTTTGCCAGATACGTGTTTGAAGCTTGCACAGCTTGTTAAGTTAGAACCTGTTAAGTCAGCAGAACCACCTAAAAACTCAGGTAATAATGGTGCTAAAGCAGCAATTGTTTTTTGTGATGCTTGACGTGACGCTAGGCTAGCTGCAGCTTCGTTAGTTTCAGCAATGATTTTATCTGTTGCTTCAGTCCAGTTTGCAGGCAAGTCTTTAGACATACGACGTGTGTATTCAGCAGCCAATTCTGGAAATTCAGCAGCATACGCATCAAATTTAGCATTCCAATCCGCTTCTTTTGCAGCGCCAGCAGTTTTAGCATCCCAACCTTCATACACATCAGCAGGAATTTCGAAAGGCGCATAGTTCCAATCTAATTCTTTACGTGTTAATGCCACTTCTTCGTCACCCAAAGCAGCACCGTGGCAATCATGGCTACCAGACTTATTTGGTGAACCGAAACCGATGATTGTTTTGCAGCAAATCATAGAAGGTTTATCAGTAACCGCTTTAGCAGCAGCAACAGCAGCAGAAATTGCAGCAGCATCATGACCATCTACTGATTGTACGTGCCAGCCGTAAGCTTCAAAACGCTTAACCGTGTCATCTGTGTACCAACCATCAATGTGACCATCGATAGAGATGTTGTTGTCATCCCAGAATGCAACCAATTTGCCTAGACCCCATGTACCCGCTAATGCGCAAGCTTCATGAGAAACACCTTCCATCAAACAACCATCACCTAAGAATACATAAGTGTGGTGATCAACGATATCATGACCAGGTTTGTTAAATTGATCTGCCATTAGTTTTTCAGCCATCGCAAAACCAACACCGTTAGTAATACCTTGGCCTAAAGGACCAGTTGTTGTTTCGATGCCTGGTGCATAACCGTATTCAGGGTGACCCGCACATTGCGAGTGAAGCTGACGGAAAGAAGCCAAAGATGACATTGGCAAGTCATAACCTGACAAATGCAACAATGAGTAAATCAACATTGAGCCGTGACCATTCGACAAAATAAAACGATCGCGATCAGACCATTCAGGGTTCGTCGGGTTGTGTTTTAAGTGGTCATTCCACAATACTTCAGCGATATCTGCCATGCCCATAGGCGCGCCAGGATGACCTGATTGAGCTTTTTGTACTGCATCCATACTTAAAGCACGGATGGCGTTTGCTAAATGTCTACGTGTAGCCATTGTTTATAACTCCTATTTAAAAAAATTAAGCTGCTCGCCATTTGATCGAGCACCCTATACTAGGTATTTGTTGTTGTGGACCACGACCTGTCTCAGCAATCTGTTTCATTGCTTCAAATAAATCTCGTCGTGCATCCGGTGCTGCAGCTTCTTTTCGACTTGCGTCTAAACGTCCGCGGTACTGCAATTGAAGATCTTTGTTATAACCAAAGAAATCGGGGGTACACACTGCTCCGTAAGTTTGGGCAATTTGCTGTGTTTCGTCATACAAATAAGGGAAGGAAAAACTATTTTCTTTTGCCACACGTTGCATGTTTTCAAAAGAGTCGTCTTGGTAATCAGCAGGATCATTCGCCATAATCGCCACCGTATTAATACCCATTTTATTTAATTCGTTGGTATCTCGAACCAAGCGATCTAAAATCGCTTTAACATAGGGGCAATGGTTGCAAATAAACATAACTAGCAAACCATTTTCTCCTCGACATTGGTCGAGCGTCCATCTTTTCCCATCCGTGCCAAGCAGTGAGAAATCAATAGCAGGCAAGTCAAAATCACAAATTGGCGTTTCTAAACTGACCATAGGCTCTCATGTTAAGTAGCCTATTTTTAGTCGCATTTACTAAAAAAAGACCAGAATTGATAATTTTAAGGATTGGGGATTTTACCAGACAAACTAGAATAATGCTAAATTACTAGTCTGTTTATAGACTTAAACACCTACCCAGATAAATCAGCCTTATGATTTTGTTCAACACTACGTCGGATTTCTTGTTTTAAGGTCAAGGGAATACAGCATAGACCCAGCCAAACCAAACCTGGCACAATAATGAGGTCATCCAGTTGCCCTAAAATTGGTATAAAATCAGGTATCAAATCAAACGGCATTAACAAATAGGCAATCGCTGCAGCAATCAACCATTTAGCGATCAAAGGCGTACGATGGTCCGTAGTTAAAGCGCGATAATAGGCGAGCTCTGTTTTAATCTTTTTTATTTTATCTGTCATATCAATAATTTTTTGAACTATCTTCGAGTTTAGACGCTAAAAGCCTGTTAAAATTGAACTCTTAGTCATAATACGTATCTAATCCGCTTATATGGTTTGTTAATCACATAGTGTGTGAATCCAGATCCGTTAAAAAATACCTACTCTTTAAAGGACTGTCACACCTCATTATGGCAACAACAACCAAGCCGACGCGATCTCGTAAAGCAAAAAAAGCGGCACCTACCTTTAAACAAAAATTGCTATCATTTATATTTAAACTATCCTTTGCAATGATAGTCCTTTTCGGCATTGCTCTGGTGTTTATTGATATTCATATCCGCCAGCAATTTGAAGGCAAGCGCTGGGCTGTACCCACTAAAGTGTACGCTCGCCCCTTAGAACTATATGCTGGTTTGCCATTATCACTTGACGACTTAAAGATTGAATTACGTGGCCTTGGCTACCAATTTGTCAGCAAAGTAACTCAACCAGGGCAGGCTGAATTTTCTGCCTCTAAAGCGATTATTTATTCTCGAGGCTTTAACTTCCCAGATGGAAATGAACGTGCCCAACAACTTGTATTGGCCTTTTCTAATGACCAATTAACCAATATTCGCACTTATCAAGGTAACCCCATCGCCCTAGTCCGTTTAGAACCTATCCTCGTGGGAGGGATCTATCCGCTCAATAATGAAGATCGTGATTTAATTCAATTGCAAGATGCACCTCAAGAGCTCATTGATGCTTTAATTGCCATCGAAGATCGCGATTATTATCAGCACATAGGAATCTCTGCTAAAGGCATTGCTCGAGCCATGTGGATCAACATCAAAGCTGGCAGTTTTGTGCAAGGTGGTAGCACGCTCACTCAGCAGTTGATCAAAAACTTCTATCTGAACTCAGATCGTAATCTTGCACGAAAATTAATGGAAATCCCAATGGCAATCCTATTGGAGCGCCATTACAGCAAGGATGAGATCCTAGAAGCCTATTTAAATGAAATTTATGTCGGTCAAGAAGGTTCTCGCGCTATTCATGGATTTGGCTTGGCATCCCACTACTATTTTGCACAACCAATTCAAGAATTAAAGCTGCACCAAGTAGCCTTATTGGCGGGTTTAGTTAAGGGCCCCTCGTATTACGATCCTAGGCGTCACCCTGAACGCGCTAAAAAACGACGCGATCTTGTACTCACAGTGCTTCATGAACAAAATTCAATCACCGATATACAATATCAACAAGCGGTTGCGATGCCTCTTGGCATCGTGCAACGCGCTAGCTTATTAAAAGGTGCTTACCCAGCCTATTTAGATCTAGTTAAGCGACAATTACGTGAAACGTATCGTGATGAAGACTTAAATTCAGAAGGTTTACGAGTATTTACCAGTCTTAACCCTATCGCCCAGAATAAAGCTGAAGACGCTCTGGTAAATACCATCTCTAAACTAGAAAAGTGGCATGGCAACAAGGTAAAAGAACTGCAAGGTAGCGTGGTGGTCACGGAACCACAAACCGGTGAAGTAATTGCCATCGTCGGTGGTCGCCAAACTCGCTACCAAGGCTTTAACAGAGCATTGGATGCTGTACGCCCGATAGGCTCACTGGTTAAGCCGGCGGTTTATTTAACCGCTATAGAGCAAGGCTATACACTAATAAGTGACGTAGATGACTCCCCTTACACTCTGACAATGAAAGACGGTCAGGTTTGGAGCCCAGAAAACTTTAATAATCAGTCTCACGGCATAGTCCCATTGCATCAAGCCATCGCTCATTCCTATAATTTAGCAACAGCACGCCTAGGCATGGACTTGGGACTAGATAAGGTTATCAATACGATGCAACGTCTAGGTGTCACTCGGCCCATGAAAGCCTATCCATCCCTATTACTGGGCGCACAAGGTTTATCCCCCCTTGAAGTCGCCACTATGTATCAAACTATTGCCGCTAATGGCTTTCAAATGCCGCTACGCTCGATCCGAATGGTAACAGACAATGCTGGACAAGAATTATCTAGTTATCCCTTCCAGCTGAAACAAACCGTGAGTACTAATTCTATTCATTTGTTGCAGTATATGATGCAAGAGACAGCACGTATTGGTACGGCACGATCTATCTACCAACACTTACCTGCAAGTATCAATGCTGCCGGTAAAACGGGCACTTCGGATCAACAAAGAGATAGTTGGTTTGCAGGATTTACCGGTAATCGACTCGCCATTGTCTGGCTTGGACAGGATAACAATGCTTCGCTACCATTCACGGGCTCAAGTGGTGCATTGCAAGCATGGATAGCCTACATGGCAACAGAAAGACTTGAGCCATTTATTGCCCCATCACCTGAAGGCATTGAGTATTTATGGATAGATCAACAAAATGGTCAATTATCTGCGGAACGTTGCACCGGCGCTCAGAAAGTTCCATTTTTATTAGGTACCGGTCCAACGTTAGCGGTAGATTGTGCAAGCCAACATAGTGATCCTGTATCACAATCCATTAATTGGGTTAAACAGTTATTTAGGTAGGAAAAATGATATTAAAGACACACACATACCGTATTGCATTATTAAGTGTAATTCTAACCATGGTAGGGTGTTCTAGCACGCTAGTAGCACCTGTGGAAGACCGTAACTCGCTGCCACCAAGAACGGAAGTCAAAAAGCCTGTCGTCAATAATCGCGCCGTTACGACTCCTTTGCCCGATGAAATGACTATTCAGCCGCATCAATCACGCCAGGCGACCACAGAACCCTTGCAACCTTCGCCAGATGCGACGTCAATACCCGTCTCGCCCTCATCCGTAAGACCTGACCAGCAAAATACCGCTGTTACCGCCTTACTTGATGAAGCAGGTGGCTATTCTCAACAAGGCGATTTACGGTCAGCTCAAAGCAGTTTGCAACGCGCACAACGTATCGCACCACGTGATCCAGAAGTCTATTACGCTTTGGCCAATACCCATTTGTCGCTTGAAGATTATAGCTTGGCTGAACAAGTCGCTTTAAAAGGCGTATCTATCGTTCAAGGACAAGCCTATCAGCTACGACAGTTTTGGAATTTAATTGCCATTATTCGTACATCAGCAGGGAATACCAGCGGTGCTCAGCAAGCTAGAGATACCGCCAGTCGTTATTAAGTCCACATTCTTGTGAGGCTATCTTGAACGCTGCCGTGACAGGCCAAACAATTCAAGCAACACGTTCATTAGTCTCGCAAGTTTAAAACATCTTGCATGTCATATAAGCCTGATTGGCGAGACATTAACCAACTTGATGCCCGCATTGCACCTAAAGCAAAGGTCATGCGACTAGATGCTTTATGGGTAATTTCAACGCGTTCGCCTTCAGAGGCAAACATCACCGTATGATCGCCAACGATATCGCCTGCACGCACTGTTGCAAAACCTATGGTATTACGATCTCGCTCACCCATGCGGCCTTCGCGGCCATAAACAGCGCAGGTTTTAAGATCACGCCCTAAGGCATCAGCAACAACTTCTCCCATGCGTAATGCGGTTCCGGAAGGTGCATCGACTTTATGACGGTGATGCGCTTCAGTAATTTCAATATCAACATCATTGCCCAAAACACGAGCGGCAATATCCAGTAACTTAAGCGAAAGATTAACCCCCACACTCATGTTCGGCGCCAATAACATAGAAACTTGCTGTGCAGCCTGTCCAATCTCAGTTTTTTGCTCTGCACTAAAACCCGTAGTCCCAATAACTAAATGACATTGATTGGCAACACAATGTGGCAACAGCGCCATCGTCACTTCAGGTAAGGTGAAATCAATAATGACATCTGAATTTGCTGTTGCTGCCGCCACATTAGAACTTATGGCAACGCCTAAATTCCCGACGCCCGCCAACTCACCCGCATCAGCACCCAATAAGCTAGAATCAGCTCGATCAATAGCAGCGCTTAACACGAGGCCTTCGGTCTGTTCGACTGCTTGAATTAAACAACGCCCCATTCGGCCTGCTGCACCATTGATTGCTATACGTGTTGTCATTATGTATATCTCACTTGAATCTAAATAAATATCGTCATGTTTGTTTTTCGCGGGCTAGCGACCAACACTCACAAAGCTAAATTAATCAAAAAACTTTTTAACCGCATCCAGCCACGAACTATGCTTAGGACTATGTTTGCTATGGCTACTGCCTTGCAAGGTTTCTTCAAACTCCTGCAATAATTCTTTTTGTTTCTTAGAGAGCTTAACTGGCGTTTCAATAATAACTCGGCACATTAAATCACCAATTGCACCACCACGCACCGACTTAATACCTTTACTGCGCAAACGAAACTGCTGACCCGTCTGTGTACCTTCAGGTACTTTCAAACTGGCTTTACCTTCTAAGGTTGGCACTTCTAAATCGCCACCCAAAGTTGCCGTCACAAAACTAATCGGTACATCACAATACAAATTACTACCATCACGGGTGAACACGTCATGGCGCTGCACTTGCATTTCAACATATAAATCACCTGGCCCAGCACCGCCAGTACCCGCTTCACCTTCGCCCGATAGTCGAATACGATCTCCTGTGTCAACACCCGCTGGCACTTTAACGGATAAGGTTTTATGTTCTTGGATTTGACCTTCACCATGACAATCGCCACAAGGATCTTTGATCATCTGACCCGTACCATGACAGTGCGGGCAGGCTTGTTGTACCGAGAAAAAGCCTTGTTGCATTCTAACTTGGCCATGACCTGCACAGGTTGTGCAAGTAACGGGTTGTGTACCTTTTTTAGCACCACTACCATCACATGTTTTACACGCAACATGAACTGGAATGCGAATTTTTTGCGTCGTACCCGCTACGGCTTCTTCAAGTGTTAAATCTAAATGATAGCGGAGGTCTGCACCGCGATAGCTTTGTCTGCCACCACCGCCTCCAGATTGACCAAAGATATCATTAAAGACATCGCCAAAAATATCACTAAACCCACCAGAACCACCACCGCGTTGACCACCACCTGCAGAGGGGTCGACGCCTGCATGACCAAACTGATCATAAGCCGCCCGTTTTCGAGCATCAGATAAAATCTCATAGGCTTCTTTCGCCTCTTTGAAATGTTCTTCAGCATCAGCATTGTCAGGATTACGATCAGGATGATATTTCATCGCCATACGACGATAGGCTTTTTTAATTTCAGCTTCGGTCGCGGTGCGTGACACCTCTAATATTTCATAACAATCTCGTTTGGCCATCTTCGTTCTTACCTATTCAATTTCTTCAACATCTAATACAACAAAACAGGCGCGAGATATTCCCGCGCCTGCTTCTAAATAAACATAATCTAAATTAAGGTTTATTTTTTGTCGTCTTCAACTTCTTCAAATTCAGCATCAACTACATCATCAGCTTCTTTCGCTGCATCAGCAGTTGCTTCACCCGCTTCTGCATTTTCAGCATAAGCTTGTTCTGCAAGTTTAGCTGAAGCTTCTGTTAGTGCCGCTGTTTTTGCTTCGATATCTGCTTTATCTTCACCTTTAATCGCTTCTTCTAAATCAGTTACAGCCGCTTCAATTTTCACTTTTTCTTCAGCGGCTAATTTATCACCTAAATCGGCAATTGATTTTTTAGTTGAGTGAATCAAACCATCAGCTTGGTTACGTGCACTGACTAATTCATGGAACTTACGATCTTCATCTGCATGCGCTTCTGCATCTTTAACCATTTGTTCAACTTCTTCATCAGACAAACCACTTGATGCTTTAATGACGATAGATTGCTCTTTACCGGTTACTTTATCTTTAGCAGATACATTCAAAATACCATTAGCATCAATATCAAATGTTACTTCGATTTGTGGCTGTCCACGTGGCGCCGCTGGAATGTCTGATAAATCAAAACGGCCTAATGATTTATTAGCTGAAGCAACTTCACGCTCACCCTGTAAAACATGAATCGTTACTGCAGGTTGATTATCATCGGCTGTTGAGAAAGTTTGGTTCGCTTTAGTTGGGATCGTCGTATTTTTCTCAACAAGTTTGGTCATTACACCACCCATTGTTTCGATACCAAGACTTAACGGTGTCACGTCTAATAATAAGACGTCTTTCACGTCACCTGCTAATACAGCCGCTTGAATCGCTGCACCAGCAGCAACCGCTTCATCAGGATTCACATCTTTACGAGGTTCTTTACCGAATAACTCTTTAACGGCTTCTTGAACCTTAGGCATACGTGTTTGACCACCAACCAAGATAACATCATCAATTTCAGATAAAGACAAACCAGAATCTTTAATTGCTTGTTTGCATGGTGCTAAGCTGCGTGTGATTAAATCATCAACCAATGACTCTAATTTTGCACGTGTTAAACGTAATTCCATATGTTTAGGGCCTGATGCATCTGCCGTTACATAAGGAAGGTTAATATCTGTTTGTTGGCTTGAAGATAATTCAATTTTTGCTTTTTCTGCCGCATCTTTAAGACGTTGTAGTGCCAAAGGATCTTTCGATAAATCAATACCTTGATCTTTTTTGAATTCTTCAACTAAATGTTCGATGATGCGTTGGTCGAAATCTTCACCACCAAGGAATGTATCACCATTCGTTGATAGTACTTCAAACTGATGTTCGCCTTCGATATCAGCAATTTCGATAACTGAAACGTCGAATGTACCACCACCTAAATCGTAAACAACAATTTTAGAATCGCCGCGTTTTTTATCCATACCATAAGCCAGTGCAGCAGCAGTTGGCTCATTGATAATACGTTTAATTTCTAGACCGGCAATTTTACCTGCATCTTTAGTTGCTTGACGTTGTGAGTCATTAAAGTAAGCTGGCACGGTTACTACCGCTTCTGTTACTTCTTCACCCAAAAACTCTTCTGCTGTTTTTTTCATTTTCATCAAAACACGAGCTGAAACTTCAGGCGGCGCCATTTTTTTACCGTTGGCATCAACCCAAGCATCGCCGTTATCTGCTTCAACGATTTTATAAGGCACCATATTAATGTCGCGTTGCACAACATCATCTTTAAATTTACGGCCAATTAAACGCTTGATAGCAAATAACGTGTTTTTAGGATTTGTAACGGCTTGACGTTTAGCTGATTGACCAACAATAACTTCACCGTCTTTAGTAAAAGCGACAATCGATGGCGTAGTACGATCACCTTCGCTGTTTTCGATTATACGTGCTTTACCATCTTCTAATACTGCGACACAGGAGTTTGTTGTTCCTAAGTCAATACCAATAATTCTACCCATTATTTTTACTCCATCATTCTTAAAATTTATGCTGGTGATTCCAGCCATTGATTACTAGGTGGGGGAAGCGAAATGAAATTTCAAGCCCATGCCCAATCTAATGTTATTTTTATTGAGAAACGACAACCATTGCTGGACGTAATAAACGACCATTAAATTGGAAGCCTTTTTGCGCCACGGTAATGACTTTATTCGCCTCGACACCTTCAACGGGCTGCATGGCCATTGCTTGATGCAACTCAGGATCAAAAGCATCACCATCAGTAGGGTTTACTTGCTCTAATCCAAATTTATTAATAGACGATAAGAACATTTTCATTGTCATTTCTAAGCCGCCACGTACCGCTTCTAGTGATGCGCCATCGGCATTAGCAGCATTAAAACCTAGTTCCATGCTGTCATAGACTGGCAATAATTCAGCGACAAATCTATCTAGGGCATGTTTATGGGCATTTTCTAAATCACGCGCTTGGCGGCGACGTAAGTTCTCCATATCCGCGCGGGCACGCAGCAATTCATTCCAGTGCTCATCAGCTTTATTGCGAGCATCTTCAAGCAATGCCGCGGGATCAGCATTGATTTCTACTTCAGGTTCAATATTTTCTACTTCAGCGTTATCGATGTTGTCGATATCTTCATTACTCATGATCAAGTTTCCGATTGTTTATCACAAACCAGATAATTGGGGATGAAAAAAATAATTTCAAGCCAACAAGTAATTTTTTTACAATAATGGTAGTTGAGTCGTAACTATAGCCGCGTGACGGGGTTTAACCATACACATTGACCGCCGGTCATTTTATCTAGTTTTTTCAAGCTTTTTTCGTGAGCCAATAACTCCCCTTCATTGGCTTTAATCACTCGCAGTGGACCTCGTTTTTTTTGAGTCAACTCATCAGAATCACTAGCCTTATGTGCAACAATAGGAGCCTCCGATGCTAAGGACAAACTTACCTGCCCGCCGGTCATGGCTAAATAAACATCGGCCAGGATCTCGGCGTCCAATAATGCGCCATGTAATTCACGGTTGGAGTTATCGACATAATAGCGTCGGCATAAAGCATCCAAATTATTTTTCTGCCCTGGATGTTTATCTCGTGCCAGCTTCAAGGTATCTAATACACTACACACATCGGCAATTTGGCGTTTTTCACCTTTTAATTTTGCTAATTCATGATTTAAAAATCCCACGTCAAACGCGGCATTATGAATAATCAATTCTGCACCATCAATAAAGCGCATAAAATCGTCTACGACGGAAGAAAATATCGGTTTATCTGCTAAAAATTCGGGGGTAATGCCATGCACTTCCATCGCGCCGGCATCAATCTCACGTTTCGGGTTGATATATTGGTGGAAACGTTCACCCGTCAAACGTCTATTAATGACTTCTACGCAACCAATTTCAATAATACGATGATCATCAGCCGTACTTAAACCGGTCGTTTCGGTATCCAATACTACCTGTCGCTTGATCTGTTGTTCAGCCACTATTTCAACTCCGTTTAATCGTAATCATTTATTTAGCAATTTGTTCTCGAGCAGTAACGGCTAGTTGATCGGCGCGTTCATTTTCCGCATGCCCTTGATGACCTCGCACCCAAACCCAGTCGAGCTTATGACTCGCTGAAGCTTTTTCCATTCTTTGCCACAAATCTACATTTTTAACAGGTTTTTTCGCCGCCGTTAACCAATTGCGTTTTTTCCAACCAGGTAACCATTCCATCATGCCTTTCATTACATATTGTGAATCCGTTGTGACGATGACTTCACAGGGCCTGGTCAATGCTTCCAGCGCTACAATCACCGCCATCATTTCCATGCGATTATTAGTCGTATCTTTCTCGCCACCAGATAGCTCCTTTTCCACACCTTTAGTACGCAAAATAGCTCCCCACCCACCAGGACCAGGATTTCCACTGCACGCGCCATCCGTAAAAATTTCTATTTTATCCATTCTTTTTTTCTCTTGAGACAGGTTTAGATATTAAGCTACCCGTCGGAAACAAATGTTTTACATGTTGGTACATCGTAATAGGCGTAAGCGGAATAGTTCGCTTTGTCGCAACCACGACAGTAACGCCTGAAAAAACAGGCCATAAACGCCTACCTAGTTGTTCTAATATTAATGCTCGAGTCAACCATCGTTCAGACTGAATCGGGGGAAAATAAACAACGCGTTTTGCTGCTACAACTTCGAAATTTAACAATCCTAACCAATCTTTAATTCTAGTCTGACTAAAAAAATGACCATGCCAAGGTGGCGCAGCTTTCAATGCAAATAAGCGTCGTAGTCCCCAAAAACTCCATGGGCTAAAATAACATAAAACCAGCGTGCCATCTGCTACTAGCACCCGTTCAGCCTCACGCAATACCTGATGAGGATCAGGAGAAAACTCTATCGTATGTACTAAGAGTAAAGTATCTAAACAACGACATTTAAAAGGTAAAGATTCATTACGCCCTTCAACATCCGCTGACTGGGCCATGATCTTTTGCATTCTACTCAGTGGAACTTGGGGCAGCAATCTTTGCCCGATACCTAACTGGAATTGATAATTGCCATGAAAATAACTAGATAAAGATTGTAATACACTTTTTTCTTGCTTTATAACAGAGCATCCTAGTGGACTTTTCCACCAAGTAATCATTTTTTTTTGCATATCCGTTTTATAATCGTTCATGTAGACCCCAACAGTGGAAGTATCATGTTAACTATTCAAGCCGTGCCAGCTTTTAATGACAATTATATCTGGTTCATCCAAGAGCCGGTTTCTAAGGATCTTTTAATTGTCGATCCTGGTGATTCACAAACCGTTATTGATGCCATTGAACAACAAAAATTGAATCCTGTAGCCATACTCATTACTCACCATCATAGTGACCATGTTGCGGGAGTTGGCGAACTAGTTAATTATTATGACATACCCGTTTATGGGCCTAAATCTGAAGCTATTCCACATTTAACACATCCACTCGCTGTCCGCGACGGTCTTATAATTAACACTGCATTTCCAGCAATAAGAGTGCTTGATGTACCTGGGCATACCAAGGGCCATATCGCTTTTTTAATCGATGACAACTTGTTCTGTGGTGATACATTATTTGGCGCAGGTTGTGGTCGCTTATTAGGTGGTACCGCCAAACAGCTTCATGCCTCGTTGCAATTAATAGCAAGTTTACCTGAACAGACAAAAATATTTTGTGCTCACGAATATACACAAGCCAATCTTCGTTTTGCTGCACTGGTTGAGCCCGATAATTCTGCGATCAAGCGGCGTATAGGCGATACTAATCTCTTATTAATGAATGGCCAACCCAGCCTACCTTCACTACTAAGCCTTGAACTCAAAACCAACCCTTTCCTACGTTGCCTGCAGCCTGACGTAATTCTAGCTGCTCACCACTTTTCTGGTCAGCAGCTAGATAGTGCCGAGGCGGTCTTTACGACCTTACGATCATGGAAAGATCAGTTTTAATTAGCTCATTCGCTTGGTTAGTTGTTTTTAGCGATAATTATTATTTCTGTCTTTGTAATCATTACCGTCATCATATCTATCATGCCGATTTCTAAACTGATCTTTGCCTGACTTAGCTTTATTATCTTGGTAATTGTTTCGAGACTGGTCTCCGCCTGATTTTTCTCTATTATCTTGAGAATTGTTTCGAGGCTGCTCTCGGTCAGACTTACCTCTATTATCTTGATAACTGTTTCGTGGCTGCTCTCGGTCAGACTTACCTCTATTATCTTGATAATTGTTTCGCGACTGATCTCGGTCAGACTTACCTTTATTATCTTGATAATTGTTTCGAGGCTGCTCTCTATTGTAGTAATAGTGCTTATTAGATCGCGTTTTCCATAGTGTTTTGGGTACGCGGCGCTCGTCAGTTACTCTCCAACCATCATTCAAGTAAGCACTGAACTGCCAGCCTATATTACTATAGCGAAAGTAAAAACCATCATCGTAATAATAACCAGGTAGACCGACCAGGATATATGCCCGAATGCCTGAGTCATAAATCATGTCGTGGCTGTGGTGGTGGTGCCGGTAACCATGTGCTGGCGCATGGGGTGGCGGCCCCGATCGATAATACACATCAGAATATTTATAATGCGGACTGGAATCATAGCGAACTGCAGTATTGCTAGTACAGCCCACTAACAGTGCTATTGGCAATGCCAATAATGTCACTTTTAATTTCATGATTATCCAATCTCCACTATCAAAGTCATACACTGGGTCAGCACTAACACTGGCTTTTTTTACATCTACCAGTATGACTCTCTTATTGTGTATGAATATCCATTTGTGGGTACGGAATACTAATATTATTTTCGTCGAAAGCTAATTTTATTTTTTGCAATAAATCAGAACGCACCGCCCAGTAGTCGCCAGATTTAACCCAAGGTCGCACATTAAAGTTGACACTACTATCTCCCAATTCAGCAACGGTAATAACCGGAACAGGTTCCCCTAGAATCAGTTCATGTGACGTTAAAATATCTGACATGACTTGTTGAGCTTTTAACATATCATCGCCATAACCGATACCAAACACCAAGTCGATACGACGTGTGTCGCGTGCAGAATAATTGGTAATGGCTCCGGCATAGATTTGACCATTAGGAATGATAATTTCGCGATTATCACCCGTTTTCATAATAGTGCTGAATACACTTATCTTTTCAACAACACCATTAACGCCACCGGCTTCGATAAAGTCACCTAATCTAAATGGGCGAAAAATGATCATCATTATCCCAGCGGCAAAATTTTGTAATGAATCTTTAAGCGCTAAGCCAACAGCCAACCCGGCTGCACCTAATACGGCAATAAAGGAGGTCGTATCAACACCTAAGCGATCTATCGCTGCAATCAACAGGATAATCAACAAGATCCCTGTAGTAATCGAACTAGCAAAATTAACCAAAATCGGGTCAAGATCAGCACGCACCATAATCTTGCGAAGCAACTTGACGATCCATCGAATAACTATGCGCCCCACGATCAAGATAGCTACTGCCGTAACAAAATTCATTAAAAATAATCCAACTGGACTCTGTGTTACTGCATCCATCTTCTACACCCTCTTATTAATTGCATGAACTATATCACTGACCAAGCCTGGCCCTTGATAGATAAAACCACTGTAAATTTGCACCAGTTCTGCACCCGCTTCTAATTTTGCCAATGCATCGTTGCCCGACATAATCCCACCTGCTGCGATTATCGGCAAGTTTTGGGGTAATGCTTGGCGGAACTGTTTTACAATTTCTGTAGATTGATTAAAAACGGGCCGACCACTTAAGCCTCCAGCTTCGTCGCTAAAGGCTAGTCCGCTTACGCCTTTACGTGACATCGTAGTATTTGTCGCGATAACTGCATCAATTTCAAATTGTACAAAGGCGGTCGCAAGTTGCCCAACTTCATCAGCATTCAGATCTGGCGCGACCTTCACCGCCATAGGTACATATCGACCATGTTGCTGGTGTAATGTATTTTGCTCATCTTTCAATGCTCCGAGCAATTCATTCAGCGATTCTCCAAATTGCAAGGTTCTCAAACCAGGCGTATTGGGTGATGAAATATTGATGGTGACATAATCTGCGGCAGAATAAACTTTTCTTAGACCAATCAAATAATCATCTACCGCGTTCTCAACTGGCGTATCGAAATTTTTACCAATATTAATACCGACAATCGCATCTGTTTTAGCTGTTTTTACTTGCTCAAGCAAGTGATCAACCCCTAAATTGTTAAACCCCATTCGGTTAATAATTGCCTGTGCTTCAGGTAATCTGAAAAGCCGTGGCTTTGGATTGCCTGCTTGTGGCCGAGGCGTCACCGTACCAATCTCGATAAAACCAAAACCAATTGCCGCTAAGGCATCAATATGATCACCATTTTTATCCAGACCAGCAGCTAAACCTACGGGACTCGGAAAGTCAATGCCCATCACCGTTACCGGCGTGGTTTCTACTTTGGGGTAAATCAACGATGACAGGCCAGACGTTTGGAGCACGTCGAGTCCCTTTAAACTTAAATGATGAGCCCTTTCAGCCTCAAGTTGGAAAAGTACTGTACGCATTAATTTATAGAGCATTATTCTGTAACCATCAAAATGTTGTAACCAGTATATTTCCTGATATTTATCACGCCTGTGTCAAAAATTAGATACTGACCTTTAATACCCTGCAATACGCCACTAATCTCTGGCGTTTTATCAAGGTTAAATGATTTAATTTTCTCTGGATATTGCTCAACAGGGTACGAAATAGTAACGGCCGTTTGCTCTGTTAACGGCATAATAGCCTGTTCTCCAAATTGCTGTTGTAAAGCCAATATTTCATCATTGCACTCGCCCATTAATCGGTCTCGTATTGCTAATAAATCTATATTTTCAGCTTGTCCTTTGAGCATTTTTCGCCAATCTGTACGGTCCGACACATGTGATTTGAATATTACCTCGACTAATCCCGATTGATAGCGAGTCTTGACACGAAATATCGGTAGCGCTTGACTTGCGCCTTGATCAATCCACCGTGTAGGCATTTGGTTCATTCGCGTAATACCTACTTTAACGCCAGAGCTATTCGCTAAATATACAATGTGATCCTGCATGCAGAAAGCTTCACCCCATTCTGGCTCACGGCAGGTTCCCGCTTCGTAATGACATGTCTCGGGTTTCATAATACATAAATCGCACTGCGCTAATGTTTGTGAACATGGAAAACAGTATCCACCAGAATAGCTTTTTTTAATCCGTCTATCACATGCTATGCAATGTATTTCACCTGAAAATTTCAGGTTAATTTTATGACCAATTAACGCCGTCATTGGGATTCGCTGTTCATCTAAAACCATCTGATAATTAACAGGATCGTTATTAGTTGGCAATGTCACTGCCATTTTAGACAGCTGCCCATGAAATTCGCTCAAAATTACGCCTCTACTGTTTTAAATTTATCGCATAGTCTAGCGCATTCCATTGAAAATCTGCGCTTATATGACCAACTGATTAAAGTCGCAGACACTTTGCTCAATCTACTTTATAATTACCCGCTATGTTATCAATAAAATCACTCAGCCAACACGGTCTTACTCTGACTATTTTACTGCTACTTACAGCATGCCTTAGTCCGTCGACACCCGTCAAGCCAGATAATGCGGACCCTAGCGCATCCAACGAAGTACCTAAAGCGGGCTATACACCATGGCAACGTGCTTACGGTAAATTGCAGGAACCGTCTAAAAATCGCATAGTTCATCTCCCAAAAAACAATACTCAAGAAACAGCATTACAATTGCCGCCGATCGATCTTTGGCAACGCATTCGTAATGGTTACGGTATAGAAGTTAACACCTTAAACTCGGAAACCCAAAAACAACTTGATTGGTTTAGCAGTCGACCTGAATATATAAATCAAGTGGCAGATCGAGCAAAACCCTATCTTTACTATATCGTAGGTGAGTTAGAAAAACGTAATATGCCACTTGAACTTGCTTTTTTACCCGTAATTGAAAGTTCTTACCAACCGCTCGCCCACTCTAGCAGCAATGCTTCAGGCTTATGGCAGTTTATTCCCGGTACCGGCAAAGTTTTTGGACTCGATCAGAACTGGTGGTATGACGGCCGTCGCGATATTATCCAATCTACCGATGCTGCTTTAGATTACCTACAAAAACTCCATGGTGATTTTGGTGATTGGCAACTAGCACTCGCAGCATATAATGGCGGAGAAGGAACTGTAGGCCGAGCTATTAAACGTAACCAAGAAAATGGCATGCCTACTGACTTTTGGTCTCTCGACTTACCAAAAGAGACAACCAATTATGTGCCCAAGTTTATGGCGATAGCACATCTATTAAATGAGCCAGCTGATTATAACCTCACACTTAACACAATTGAAGACTCTCCTTTTTTCACCGTAGTCGATACCGGCTCCCAAATCGATTTAACTTTAGCTGCTAGACTTGCAGATATTAGTACGGATGAAATCTATCAACTAAATCCAGGGTTCAATCGGTCTGCGACAGCACCTCAGGGCCCACATCGATTAGTATTACCACTAGACAAAGCTGAAATTTTCCAACAAGGCCTGGATGAACTAGCAGATAATAGTCGTACCCACTGGTCTAAACATACTGTGACATCGGGTGAATCACTTCAATCTATTTCTAAAAAGTATAAAACGACCGTCAAGGCCATTAAAAAAGCGAATGGTATTAAGACTAATGTCATTCGTTTAGGCAGCAATTTGTTGATCCCGATTTTATCTAGTGACGTAAGCCCGTCAGTAATGGCCAGTATCGAACAATCCCCCATTCAACAATCAACAACTTCACCTAGTGGCCATAAGCAGATTTATGCTGTGAACCCAGGCGACACATGGTGGGATATTGCCAACAAGCATAGTATTGACGTCGCGGAACTTGCCCAATGGAATGACAAGTCGCCAAAAGATCTGTTAAGTGTGGGTCAAAAACTGGTTATTTGGACTCCTAGCAAGACAGTAAATAGTGACACTAGAAAAATAAATTACATCACTAAAAGAGGCGATTCACTCTGGAAAATATCACAAAAATTTAAGGTCAGTGTAGCCCAATTGCTAGACTGGAATGGATTAAGTGATCGAAGCCTATTAAAGCCCGGCCAAAAATTAACCTTACACGTTGCTATTGCTGCACAGAATAAAAATACTATCTAATGTTACATGTCGCTTTGTTTGAACCTGAGATCCCACCCAACACAGGTAACATAATTCGTCTCTGTGCTAATGCTGGTGCGCAACTTCATCTAATTGAACCTCTAGGCTTCGAACTCGATGATAAACGCCTACGTAGAGCTGGCCTGGACTATCATGAGTTTTCTAACGTAAAAATTCACCCAAACATTACTGACTTTATGATTTGGTTGGACACTCGTCGCTTATTCGCCTGCACCACCAAATCCACACAACATCACAATAAAGCGAGTTATCGTGACGAGGATGTATTTCTGTTTGGCCCTGAATCTCGTGGTTTACCAGCAGAAATACTTGACCATATTTCTATGTCTCATAAAATTAGAATTCCAATGCAAGCTAATAGCCGCAGCCTCAACCTTTCTAACGCTACAGCGATCATATTATATGAAGCCTGGCGCCAACTAGATTACCCAAATTCGCTTAATTTAAGTTAATTAGTCAGTTACTCAACTCCTTCAAGCTAGGCTATAAGTTATTATAATGCTGCACTTCTTCTAGCTTTGAATATATTTTTCATTTCACTGTGTTATTTAAGTTAAAGCTATGCTGCTTCATTTCCAGCAATAACATCACATAATGAGTTACCAACAGTAATTAGTATTTATAGCGTATTCAAGGCAAAAGCCCCTGATCAATCAACGATTGTGTAGATTTTAACGAGCTCTAGATTCATACTGCTTACTCTTCATTATCTTGTCATTAGTTACTAACGAGTAATGGGAGCTGTATCACTATCGCGCTACCATAAGTGTTTATACGTTATTTTGCGCTGTTAATGGTTAAGCTCACTTTAAATGCTTAGCTAATCTGATGGCTTATCGTTTTGGTATATCAGGCCGTTACGCTACTGAGTCCTTCCCCACTTTCATTGCCATCCATCACTCGCCACAGGTGACGATAAATCA